>CEPX01076681.1_pt1 | contig 51087 bp, 51 predicted proteins | sample 361361 | NCBI WGS metagenome assembly CEPX01 (sample SAMEA2619974, study PRJEB7988) | marine metagenome | biome: marine biome (ENVO:00000447); feature: mesopelagic zone (ENVO:00000213) & marine oxygen minimum zone (ENVO:01000065); material: "saline water (ENVO:00002010), including plankton...
CCTAAAAGTATAAGGAACGCTAGTTAAGTTAACTCTAGGTGACATTTCACCATCTGTATTGACTTCAACACCAAGGTAAAGCTGATCCTTAAAAGTGAGATTGACATCTGGAATTATAATGTCATAAACACCTCTTGCATCTGTTGTTGAAGTCACATTCTTCTCAAGCAGCTTGGTTCCAGCAGTATAATTATCATAAAACCTGAATGAGAAATTGAAAGTTCCTGTTTGTATTGTTCCTGAAGGATTTGTTAATTTTCCCTGTACGTTTATAGAGTTTGGAGCTGCCAATATAAATGGGATTAATAATATGAAGATTGACAAAATTAATGCAGCTAATGAAAAGTAGGAAAATATCTTTCTTTTTGTTGATTTAGTTAAATCATTCTTCATAGTCTTTGATTCCACCTATTTCTTTGACAAAATCTATAATTTTCCTGGCAGCGCGTATTTTTCTTTTGGCGTTGCTTTCAAATGCTGAAACTGCTGGCTGAGAAATCTTTAGTTTTGAGGCTATCTGTGTTTGCTTAAGCCCTCTTTTGCGAAGTTCCAGAATCTGCCTTTCTTTTTTAGTAAGCAATTTTTAAAATATTTAGCTAATATAACCTAAATTACTTATATTAATTCTATAAACTATTTTACTTATATATAAAGCTTTTGGTGAAGAACTCTGTTAAACCTAATACCCTTCAACTGCTTTTGACAAATGCTGGTCAATTTCCTTTTCAGGCCATCTAGACTTTAGCAATAATTTCTTGATTTGAGTTGGATTATGTCCTTTATTCAATGACTTTTCTATATAATCACTTATCGTCCTGTGTCTATGCATTGCTTTTCTTATTATCTTGTCCACAAAATCTTTCGGCAAGCCGTTGGACAATAGAATATCCCTTATGTATTCGGCTTTGTGGCCTTTAATCAATGCTGAATTTATCAATCTAAACAGATTATCTTTTCCTTTGATAGGTTCGTTAAACCTTTCATTGACTGATTTTGACAAATGCCTGTCAATCTCGTTTTCGGACCAGCCGGATTTTAATAATGATTTTTCAATCTGCACTATCTCGTGCCCTTGATCTAATGCTTTTTCTATGTAATCATCAATTACCTTTGACCTGTAAATCGCCTGCTTGATTATCTTGTCTGAAATATTTTCTGGGAACCCATTTGACAATAATACATTCCTTATGTATTCGACCTTATGGCCCCTTATCAATGCTGAATTAACTAATGTGAACAGTTTATTGATCTCTTTGCTTGGCTCAACAGTGGATATTTCTGGTTTCTTCTTGGTTTGCGTCTTTGGTGTTTCTGCTATCTTTGGTATTTCCTGTTTTTTCTGCACATCTATCTTTTCTTTTATTACTACTTTTTCCTGTATTACTTGTTTTTCTCTTACTTTGAGTTTTCTTTGGAATCTTGCCTTGTTTTTCTTTATGAAAAGCAGCAGGGCTAATATGATCAAGAGAATCAATACTGCAATCAACAATGCCTTGAACTTGCTTATTAATAATGATAAAAGACTAAAAGTTTTTTCATATGCATTTTTGCATGGCTCACATATACCTCCACAATCAGTTTTTTCCTCATCCTGATTTTTTATGCTATCAAAGCATGTAGGTTCTTTTATGACGAAGAATATGTCTCCTGCAAAAGCAGTTTCCAGGCCATAAATGACCTGGGTGTGCAATAGGTATGTGTCAAATGAAATATTTGGAGGCAGATTAAATTGCCTGACTAGCGAAATCTTGTCATCGACAGTGACTGTCTCATTGATTGATACAAGTTCTTTTCCTTCAAGATCCTGTATAGTATACAATAGCAGGACATCAATTGGTTTGAGGTCTCCTAAGTTTATCAGAGTCAGGTTTGCAACCAGATTATCTTTCTTGAATATCCTTTTTGACTGAGAAGTTATGTTGATCTGCAAGTCAAACAATGCTTTCTCAGCTTGAATCTGCACGACAACAGGTATTGATTTTATTATGCTGCTGGCTTTTATCGTAATGTTGCCTGTGTATATATCTGGCCTTTTATCTGATGCAGATATCTGAACGCTTATGTTCTTAACACCGTTGCGCAAGATTGTAAATTGTGTTTCGCTTAACGACAATATTCCTTCCAAATCAGAAACATTCACATCAAAAGACAATGATACACTGCCGTCATTCTCAATGGAGATGATTGTGTCATATGTTTCATTTTGTTTAATTGTTGCCTTGATAACATCTTTGTCTACTGTGAAACTTTCTACTTTCTTGACAAAGAAACCACCACCTCCACCGCCGCCCCCGCCAGAACTTGAACTACTTCCACTGCCGGAATCATCATCAGTAGGACATGCTGAGCTTTTGCAGACATTGCTGCAGCAAAATCCACCTACACATTCTAAATTAGTCTGGCAGGATTCCTCGTCTAGATAAGGCAGAGTTCTTAATAATCCTAAATCGGTTTTATAGTTTGTAGAGGTTACAGTTCCGGTTATATCTCCCAGTACCGAATAGGTCTTAAAGTTAGAGCTTGAAATATTGGTGTTTTTTCCAGAAGTGATATCGAAATCAAACGTTTTTTTACTATTGTTAGTTGTAAATGAATTTACTTGAATAACCAATAAAAGTGATACAATTATTAGAATCAATAATCTGAATACCACTTTTTTTCCTCTTCCAGATTTACCTATACTTAAATTTGAATTCATTTTCTATATTAATTCCAAATCTAGCTCTTTTTCCTGTTTTTTCGTTTTTCAATAAAAGCCTTAGAACAACTTCTTCGTAAGATTGACGAGGGTGAATCTTTAGATTATTCAATAACTGCACAGTATTTTTGCTGATCTTGATTGTCGTGATGTCTTTTTTTGTCAAGGGCAGATTAAATCCGTTTCCGGACATCTGCTTTTTTGGAATTAACCTTAGAATTACTTCTTCATAGGGCTGCCTGGGATGGATCTTTGACTTATTAAGAATTCCAACAGTACTTTTGCTAAGTTTTATTGTTGTAATCTCTCTTTTCATTAGGTATACCTTGATATACTAAGGTATACCATAGACTTATATTTAAAGTTTGCGGTTTTTTGAGGATTAAACTAGAAAAAAGTAAAACTCAAAGCCTTTTATGAAAACCTAGCTTCTTCACATGCCTTTTGAGCCATTCGTTCCATTCAAAGAAAATTCTTTTTGAGTCAAGCGAGCCAACTTCTTCCTTTATATTTTCAGATATCTTGTGGAACTGGTCGTTGCAGTGAATTACAAAATCTGCTTCCAGGAGCTCTGGCATCTTGTTCTTAGACGCGAAATTAACAAGCGCTTCTTTTGTTTTTGCCCTTAGGGTTATGTTGTCCCAGACAGCATCCCAATTGCCAGCCCATTCCTTTACGCTGCCGGCGATTGCCTTCAGAATTTCAGAGTCGCCGTTGATAAGGCTTTCTCCGACTTCTAACTTGTCTTTTTTTGAATTGTATTTCATCAAATCAACAAAACCATTCTCAACTAATGGATCATCAATCCAATGCTTTCTTACTTCTGTTATTTGTGTCAGTCTTCTCCAGCGATGCAGTCCATCTGCGCTTCTGACTGGGTTTGTTACAATTATGACATCTGTTGCCTTGAAGCTGGTTTTCGGAACTTGCAAGTCATTGACAACTCGGTCAAATACCCCATATGGCGAATCACCATGGATTGTGCCTGCAACTACATTTGCTAAGGCGCCAACACGCATTGCTTCATACAGGGCAAGAGCTTCTTTGCTCCTTATCTCCCCTATGATCAAAGCAGAATCACCCATCCTTAATGTTGTCCTTATGCCTTCGTCAGCCGGAACTTCCGAACTACCTTTTGTCAATGCAGCTGCTACTTTCATTGACTGGATGTTGTATCCTAATTTTCTTAGTGAGTTTGTCGGCAGCTCTAAAGTGTCTTCAATAGTCAAGACACGATATTTTCTCATTAATTCAACCAAGACTGCGCCTAACAAACTTGTCTTGCCGGCGCTTCTTGTTCCAGCTATTAACAGTGATCTTGAGCCGTCAATCAAGAAACTCAAAATTCCAGCTGCCAACGGATTAAGCATCTTGTTTTGTATGAACAAAGGCAAAGTCCATGGCTTGTCCCTATGTCTTCTGAATGCAAATGCCAATCCGGTTGGGTTTAACGGGGCTGAGACAACTGCAATTCTTGCATTTGCTCCTGGAATGGTAAGCTCTGTGTCAAGGATAGGGTTTGCTTCATCCAAAGGTCTGCCTGAAATTAATCTTAACTTTGATGCCCATGATTCAGCTTCCGGTGATGTTGGCACTATGTTTGTTCTGCAGTCAGCGTAATCCTGGTGCACAATGAACATCGGGACTTCTCCCATGGGTGAGTTTATTGTTATGTCCTGTACTTTTTCATCTTGCAGCAATACTTCTATCAATCCAAATCCAACTGTGTATCTTACTAAGATCTTCGTCAATTCGTCAATCTCTGATGATGTTAATCTCAGATTCCTGTATTGCACAAGCTCTTCGATTAGGTCAGAGCCAATGTTGTAGAAAACCTGCCTCATCCTTTCAGGATCAATGAATTCCTGCCTTGTTGGCTTGTGCTCTGACATTATTTTTCTTGCAGTGTCAAGAATCTCGTATTTTTCCTCGCTCAGCTTGAATTCAGGAGGAATCAAATGATAATAATATTGCACATTGTTCGGCAATTCAAAAATTGTAACTTCTGTGTTCTTGTCTATGTTATAACTGTCAATTTCATTCCCATCAATAGGATAAGTGGCCATGAGTTTTGTGAACATGAAGTCCGGCCTTATGTCAGGAGAGAAGATTTTCCTGTAAATGGAGCGGTCATCAAGCTTGTAGCCGGCGATATATTGCGCTGCAGCTGATATTATCTTTGTCTTTTCCATCAGGCGCATTAAATAATGCAAAACTGCAATATATTTTTGGGCGCATTTTGAATAGTTTGGATCAGTTGACTTGTCTATGCTTATCCTTTCATCCCTTATTGTCCTTTTTAACTCGACATAAGCCCCGATTGGGTCTCTTTTCAGCATATCAGCTGAGATGTTTTGCATGTTCGAATACCAATTGGCAGCCCATTTTGTGCAGTTTGGATCTGCAAGCAAATTACCAAAACTAAAGATGTCCCTTCTTTTTGTAAGCTGGGTGTGTAATTTTGCTATTTCCTGGACCATCAAAGTCTGGTTGTAATCATATTCGTAGTTTCTTTTTTGACTGTAGACAATCTTCGTCACAGTCCCTGCTTCTGAGAGAATATCAACAGTCCTTGACATGCAGACAGGATCGTCTTCTAAAGAAGGAATATGCGGATATTGCTCTAGGTCAATCATCAAAATAACTTCTTCACCTTCCCTTAAGATATCATAGCTGAAGGGTTTTTTGGTTTCTCCGAATAAAGCCATTCTTCACCTCTTTTTTAGTATGTATAGCGCAACCTCGATCAAGTGAGACTTATTCCTGTATCTTTCTTTGTTGTGCAGCTCTTTTTCAATCCAATTGATCAATTCTGTATCAATTGTCGCGCTAATTGGTCTTTTCATTTATATTATAAAATATATTTTATATGGATTATATTAGATTATAATATAAGTGGTATATAAGGTTTTTGGTTGAGAAAGGTTTAAATAAAGACAAAGGTTTGTTTTTGGTTGTTTTTTTAAAATAGTTTTATTAAGGGGGCCCAGTACAATACATAAGAAACGAAAGCACAAATAATTGTGATAGTTTTTGTGAAGCTATAGTTATTGTATCTGTGGCTAATCCCCAATAATAAAAACCAATTAAAAAATTAAAAATAGAAAAAATAAATTAAAAATTCAATAAAATAAAAATCAAAATGCCAAAAACTAAAGTCTGCGCTGTGCAATCTTTAGTTCATCCTAGCTTCGAGAGGAATCTAGCTAAAGCTGAGCAGTTTTTCAGGAAAGCGAGCAGATTAAACTGCAATATCATCTGTTTTCCTGAGATTTTTCTTACTGGTCCATTGAATAAACAAGAGTACAATCCTAAAATTCCAATATTATCAAAAAAAATATTTTCAAAATTAACAAAAAATTACGGCATGTTTGCTGTCATGGGCAGCATAAAGGAGAAAATCAACGGGAATTTCTACAATGTGAGCTATCTGTTCGACGACAAGGGTAAAATTCTCGGGAATTACAAGAAAAATCATCTCCAGAGCAATTCAGAAGCGCTTTATGTCAAGGCTGACACTAAAGTATCTGTGTTTAAGACAAAGATAGGCAATATCGGAATTGAAATCTGCAAAGACCTGCTTTTTCCAGAAGTAACAAGAAGATTATTGCTGAAAGGAGCTGAAATCGTATTCTGCCCTTCATTCTGGTGCTCTTACTCAGAAGTTTATAGCCCTATATATAATAAGAAGTATTTCAAAAATAAAAAACCTGTTGAAGTTGTTACATTTGTCCCTGCAAGGGCGATTGAAAGCGAAGTATTTTTCGTTTATGCAAACGCAGCCGGAACTTCAAAATCAAGCCACGGAAAAGACGTATTGCTAGGTAAGACCCAGATTGCAATGCCGTTTTACGGGACAACAGACATTCTTGATCACAATAAGGAAGGGATGCTGGTCAAAGAGCTTGATCTCAGCATTATCAGAGATGCAAAGAAAGTGTATAAAGTTGAGCAGGATGCGAAGAGGTATTATAAATAATCAGCTTAAAATGGTATATTCAATAATTTTTAGGCCTTTAGAAACTTATAAATAGACAAACTAACATTAAACTGAATATGGATGGACTATTTTTGGATTATCTCATTTTCATCTCCCAGATAATCATATTAGCCATTTCAGTAGTTTTGGGTATAAAAATAATCAATAATAAAAAAATTAAAAATTCTTGGGCATTCTCAACACCTATTTTAATAACTTTGATAATTATTTTTATCAGTACTTTGAGGGCATATGCAATTACTGATATTCCAAATATGAACATCTTTGGGGGATTATATTTTATTTTGGGTTTGCTAGTTTTCGGTATCAACGCAATTATCTTAGGCGCATATTTGAAATTTGTTAAGAAGGCTTAAAAAATCACTTAGCATCCATTAACAATACCTTGACCCTAAAATGAAACATTTATATATTGAATTAGAATGATTTTTATTGATGAAATTAATAAATACTGTCAAGAATTCATATTTTGTCAAAAGTTTCAGGCTTGCAAAATCCAACCTGAATAAGACTGGATTGATTGTACTGTTTGATGTAATGTTTATTATTTCGTTTTTCGTATCGCAACGATTTTTTAAATTATTTGCTGGAGGGCTTTATCTGCCCCAGACATTTTCTACTATTTTTATTTTTATAGGTTTTTCATTAATTTATTATCTCATAGTTTTGTTCATATATTCATTCTTTAAGTACAGCATTCTGGATTTTGTAAAATCTTTATTTGGAAAGACAGAATTTTCACTTAAAAAACTTGGCCAGTTTTACCTGCTGAACATAATAATTACAGGAATATTTTTTGCGATAATGCTCGTATTGAATTCCATACTAATTAATGTAAAGGAATCTTATGCCCCATTTGTGTTTATATTTTTGGCTGTGCCGTTTTTGCTGTTCTTGTACATTGTTGTCAACATAGCGCATTCTTTGTTCTATGAAGGAAACTCGATAAAAGACACCATTAAAAAGAGCTTTGGATTTGCCTTTACAAAGGTAAGGACTTACAGGGAAACAATCTTGGCAATGATTTTGCTTGCATTGCTTTTGTGGCTCTTATTTTTAGGCAGCGGGTATCTGATAAGATTGTTTACATCCAAAAACTATACTTTATATCTGGCAACATACCAATATTTTAAACGGTCATCTATCATCATACTGGATGTAGTGTTTTATCTGGTAATTTTAATAAACAGGATATCGTTTTATTCGATGATGAGGAAATAAAATGTTTTTGCACAATATAAATCCGGTATTGCTTGAGCTCGGGCCTTTTCAGATTCGATATTATGGCCTGTTTTATGCATTGGGTTTTGTAATAGCCTATTTTCTGATTTATTATCTTGCAAAAAGAAAAGAAATTGACATTACAAAAGACGATGTTGCAGACTTGATGCTTTATTCGATTATAGGAGTTGTGTTGGGTTCAAGGCTTGTTTATGTCTTTGTTTACAATCCATTGTTCTATCTCCAGAATCCTCTTGATGTATTTGCTGTATGGAACGGCGGCCTGAGTTTTCACGGAGGTCTGATAGGCGCAATAGTTGCTTCGTATCTGTTCAGCAAAAAAAAGAAAATTCATTTTTACGATTTGGCAGACCTTGCAGTGATTCCGGTTGTACTTGGTTTAGCGTTGGGAAGGCTTGGCAATCTTATGAATGGGGAGTTGTTTGGCAGAATAACGAATGTCGGCTGGTGCATTGACTATTCCACTAATCAATATATAGGTGATATTCCTGACGGCTGCAGGCACCCTTCCCAGATATATGCATCGTTCAAGAATCTAGCAATATTTGCTGTGCTGTGGGTCATCAAAGACAAGAAACTGCCCAGAGGGTTTTTGTTTTGGAGCTTTGTCACAATGTATGGGTTGTTCAGGACAATCGTTGAATTATTCAGGCAACCTGATCCACAGATTGGATTCATCTTCAATTATTTCACAATGGGGCAGCTGTTGAGCATTCCTTTGTTTTTGATTGGAGGGTACATGCTTTTTAGACTGTATAGGGAAAAAAATTAAACAAATTCCTGATAATAAGGAAAGAATATTTAAGTGGTAATGAAAATTAAATTATGGCAGAGATAATAAAAATAATCAATATAAAATAAAAAATGGCTAAAGACCCAATCTGCGGAATGGAAGTAGATGGGAAGAAAGCCAAGTTTATGCTAGTCAGGGACGGGAAAAAATATCATTTCTGCAGCAAGAATTGTTACAATCAATTTAATAAAAAATCAATAAAAAACGAATCAATAGAAAATAAAAATAAAAAAACAAATGAAAAATCAACAAAGATAATTCTTCCTATAAAAGGTATGCACTGCGCTTCATGCGCTGTTACCATTGAAAAATCACTGAAAAAAGTTTCAGGGGTCAAAAGCGCGAATGTCAACTTTGCTTCTGAGAAAGCCAGTGTGGAGTTTGACCCTGGCAAAGTCAGCGATAATGACCTTGAAAAGGCTGTGAAAGATGTCGGTTATAATGTTATTAAAAAGGATTCGAAGGCAGGAAATGTCACATTAAGAGTGAGGGGGATGTCTTCGCAGCATTGCGCCGGCATTGTTGAAAGTAGCTTAAGAAAATTAGATGGAATAAAGAATGTTGATGCCAGCTTTGCAATTGAAAGGGCCATTGTTGAATATGATCCTTCCAAAATTACTGTTGACAAAATAAAAAAAACAATAGTTGATGCCGGATATGAGCCTGAAGAATTTGAAGAGAATGTTGACAGGGAAAAGGAAGCAAGGGAAAAAGAAATCAATACTTTAAAATTAAAATTTTGGATATCTTTTGTTTTAGGCATGCCGTTGCTGTATTTTGTGATGGCCCCCCACCTTGGATTGACAATACCTGAATTTGTCGAGAGGAACTTTGCATTGATACAATTCGTGCTCACCACCCCGATAATCCTTGTCGGCTATGACTTTTATTTGAAAGGATTCAGGGCTTTGATAAAAAGCAGGACAGCCAACATGGACACGCTGGTGGCCGGCGGAACAGGCGCAGCTTATGCCTACAGCCTTGTCGTTTCAATTTTGATATGGTCCGGAAACAAAAATTATGGCGCGGATGATCTGTACTATGAAATAGCGGGTCTGCTTATAATGTTTATTTTGCTGGGAAAACTGTTTGAGGCGATAGCCAAGGGCAAGACTTCAGAAGCGATAAGAAAGCTTATGGGCCTGCAGGCAAAGACCGCGACTGTGATCAGGAAAGGAAAAGAGCAGAAAATACCTGTTGATGATGTTGTTGTTGGGGATATTATTATCGTGAAACCAGGTGAAAAGATACCAGTTGACGGTGTTCTTGTTGACGGCAGCAGCTCTGTTGATGAAATCATGATTACAGGGGAAAGCATCCCTGTTGAGAAATCGAAGGGTGACAAACTAATCGGTGCAACTATTAATAAGACCGGCAGCTTCAAATTTAGGGCAACAAAAGTAGGAAAAGACACTGTTCTGGCGCATATAGTCAAGATGGTTGAAGAAGCCCAGGGCAGCAAAGCTCCAATCCAAAAACTAGCTGACGTGATTTCTTCATATTTTGTTCCGATTGTTGTTGTGATAGCCATAATATCCTTCCTTGTCTGGTATTTTGCAGGTTTGGGATTTGTTTTTGCCCTGACTGTTTTTATTGCCGTTTTGATTATTGCCTGCCCCTGCGCTTTGGGATTGGCAACTCCGACAGCCATCATGGTTGGAACTGGGCTAGGAGCTAAAAATGGAATTTTATTCAAAAGCGCTGAAAGCCTTCAGTCAGCTCAAAGCGTCCAGACAATTGTTTTTGACAAGACCGGAACTTTAACCAAAGGAAAGCCGGAAGTTACAGATATTGTTGCAGCTGGAAAAAATAGCGAGGAAGAAGTGCTGAAGTTCGCAGCCATTGCAGAGAAAAGATCCGAGCATCCGCTGGCAGAGGCGATTGTAAACAAGGCGAAAAATGAAAAGTTAAAGGTTGATGAGCCAAAAAAATTCAATTCTATAACGGGAAAAGGTGTTGAGGCATTTTATAAAAATAACAGAATATACCTTGGCAATAGGAAATTGATGGAGCAAAGCAGAATTGATATTTCTTCCTTGGAAGATAAAGTCAAAAAATTAGAAGAGGAAGGAAAGACCGTAATGTTGATTGCTTTAAATAAAAAATTGATCGGTTTAATTGCAGTTGCAGACACATTAAAGGACAATTCAAAACAGGCAATAGAAGAATTGCATAAAATGAATAAGGAGATTGTGATGATCACCGGCGATAATGAAAGAACCGGCAAAGCAATTGCTAAACAGCTTGGAATAGGCCATGTATTGGCAGAGGTCCTGCCGCAAGACAAAGCAAATGAAATAAAAAAATTACAAAAAGAGAAGAAAAAGGTTGCAATGGTCGGGGACGGGATAAATGATGCTCCTGCCCTCGCGCAAGCTGACTTGGGGATCGCAATAGGCTCCGGAACTGATGTCGCCATAGAAACCGGCGATATAGTTTTGATAAAGAATGATTTACGGGATGTAGTCACAGCAATTGATTTGAGCAGGTATACATTAAGAAAAATAAAACAAAATCTTTTTTGGGCATTTGCTTACAATACTTTGGGAATTCCAATAGCTGCAGGAATCTTATACCCATTCACCGGCTGGCTTTTAAATCCAATAATTGCTGGAATTGCAATGGCATTTTCTTCTGTATCGGTTGTTGGCAATACACTCCTAATGAGGTTTTATAAGCCTGTGATCAGGTAAGGCATTGGGAAGATGGTTTTTATCAAATTATGTAACCATAAATTAACATAAAAATCAAAAAAAACTGCCGAAACTTTTAAATATGAGTTCTATTTAATAATTAAAAAGTATGTTTTGGGGGGATTCAATATGAAAAGAACATTACTGGGTTTTATGATTTTCATTGTCTTGATTCTAGGCGCATGCCAAATAGTGCAGCAGCCTATAGGGGAAGAAGAAGCTGAAGAAGAGGTTGAATTGCAGGGTTCTTATAAAATTGGAGTAATTTATCCTTTAAGTGGAGATGCTGCTTCTTATGGTTTACCTATACAAAGAACTACAAAGATAGCGGTAGATGAGATAAATGCAAAGGGCGGTGTAAATGGCAGGAAATTGCAGATAATTTACGAAGATGGAAAATGCAATCCTAAAGATGGAAATGCCGGTGCTCAAAAACTTGTTGATGTTGACAAGGTCCAGGTCATAATAGGTGGAGTTTGCTCAGGAGAGACTTTAGGAGCAGCTCCTATTACAGAAGCAGGCAGGGTTATTTTAATTTCACCAAGCGCAACATCCCCGGATGTAACAGATGCCGGAGATTTTGTATTCAGAACAGCGCCAAGCGATGCTTTTGCCGGCGTTGTTGCTGCTGAATATGCCATAAGTGAGTTAGCAGCTGAGAAAGCTGCTGTTATAACAGAAGCAACAGATTATGCTCAAGGTTTAAGAGAAGTCTTTAATGATAATTTCGCAGAATTAGGCGGCGAGATAGTTTCTGATGAGACATTCAATCCAGAAGACACTGATTTTAGAACACAAGTCACTAAAGTAAAAGCAGCTAAGCCAGATGTAATCTATATAGTCCCTCAATCTGAGCAAAAAGGTGTTTTATTGGTAAGACAGATCAAAGAAGCTGGACTGACACAGCAGCTAATAACTGCAGAAGTTCTTATCGGAAGAAATCTGATTGCAGAGAATGAAGAACTGGAAGGCATCATCGGGGTAGAACAAAGGTTTGATGAAGATGCTCCGAAAGCTTCAGCACTTCTTGCGAAGTATAAAGAACAAGCTAACCAAGACGCACCATTCCCTGCTTACATGTCAGGATCTTATGATATTGTGTATCTGATAGCAGAAGCAATAGAAGCAGTAGGCTATGACGGTGAAAAGATAAGGGATTACTTATACGGTGTTGAAGACTTTGAAGGTGCATTGGGCAAGATCACATTTGATGAAAGGGGAGATGTATTGCTTGACTTTGCAGTGAGACAGGCAAAGGACGGCAAAATAGAAACCTTAAAGTAAATTTTTTTCTTATTTTTAGGATTTTTGTCTGGAGTGTAAAATAAAAAAATAGAGGCTGCAAACTATAATATTGGAAATAATTATATAGCATTATATTTTCATTTTTATCTATGATTAAAGCGGTTATTTTTGATTGGGATGGTACTTTGGCTGATACTAGACAAGCTATTGTCCAAGCATCTAAAAAGGCATTAAGTAGTGTAGGATGCAATGTTGAAGATAACTTCATAGCTAGCCGAATTGGAACGGGCACAAGAACTATCCTTAAAGATGCGCTTGATTCTGAGAATATTAATTATGATGATAAATTGTTTGATAAACTATCAAATCAAAAGGATGAAATCCAAAGTAAATCTTTTGAAATAATCAGAATATTTGATGGATCTGTGGAACTTCTTGAAGAACTAAATGGAAAAATAGCAGTAGCAGTATCATCAATGAGCGTTAGAAAAGTTGTGGACAGTCTATTTAACCATTTTAATCTAAATCATTATTTTTCCGTTACTGTTGCAGCTAACGAAGTTTCAAAGCCAAAACCTAATCCAGATGTTTTTTTAGCTACAGCAAAGAAATTGGGAATTAATCCTAATAATTGCGTGGTTGTTGAAGATTCTACTTATGGTGTAGAGTCAGCTCAGAGAGCTGGAATGAAAGTTATAGCCGTCCCATCTGGTACTTCTACAAAGGAAGAATTACTAGCAAAAAAACCAGATTTGTTTGTCGAATCATTAAAAGAAAAAGAAAAAATAATGGATTTCATCTTTAATAACTAATAGAATCAAGCCAGCCCCTTAATTATTAATTCTCCTGACGATTGAATCTAACAATCCAAAAATTTAAATAACTTAATACTAGACAGAGTGAAATGGTTTCATTCGAAATACTTCCACAACTGATAATTAATGGACTGATTGCCGGCTCAATATATGCATTAGCAGCATCTGGTTTTTCTTTGGTGTATTATGTCATCAAGTTTCTTCATTTTGCGCAAGGCGCTATATTAACTGTATCGGCCTACATTTTTTTCTTATTCCTAAATATCCTGGGGGTGCATTATATCTTGAGCGCTGTATTGGCCATAATTTCAGCTCTGCTTACAGTCTGGCTGATGAACTGGCTTGTTTATAGGCCATTGAGAAAGAGAAGCGCAACAGGAATTGTCTTGCTTATTGCTTCGGTGGCACTTCTTATGCTGTCTGCATCATTGATGCAGGCATTATTCGGATCAAGTACAAAAGTTTTAAACTTAAGCAAGTCCAATATCACTTATACTTTTGGATTCCTGACAATAACATTTATCCAGATTTCAATAATAATAACGGCAATTGTTTTATTCTTATTATTGTGGTTTATACTAAAAAAGACAAGACTTGGAAAATCCATGAGAGCACTGGCTGACAACAAGGAAGTTTCCCAGATTGTCGGTATAAACCCGGAAAAAATTTACTTCTATACATTCTTAATTGCAGCTTTTTTAGGCGGTGTTGCGGGAATTCTGATAGGGCTGGAGCAGAATCTGTACCCGAGAATGGGGATCATAATCATAATTAAAGGATTTATCAGTGCTGTTGTCGGCGGAATAACATCTGTTCCTGGCGCCATTGTCGGCGGATTATTTATCGGATTAGTCGAGAATCTGGGGATCTGGTTCCTGCCAAGCGGCTATAAGGATGTTATTTCATTCACAATCTTGTTGTTGTTTTTATTGTTCAGGCCGCAAGGAATATTCGGGGTGAAGAAAAGAGATGATACATGAATTCCTATTTTCATTTGTAACCTTTTTGTTTATCTATTTCCTGGTAGCTGTCTCGCTAAATCTTACAATAGGATTCACCGGATTGGTTAATCTGGGTCATATGGTATTTTTTGGAGTAGGGGCTTATACTTCAGCAATACTGACGATAAATGGCGTGCCGTGGTATTTTGCCATCATTGTGGCCGGAGTTGTAGCATCTATTTTAGGCGCGATAATTGCTTCAATAACTGTAAGACTGAAAGGGGATTATTTTGCAATGGTGACTTTAGGGCTGGTCTTCATCGCAATAGCAGTATCAAGAAACTGGATTTCCTTGACACGGGGCGCTTTGGGCCTGCCTGGAATTCCAGACATATTCAGGAATAATTTTTATTACACTTTATTTACGATAGGTGTAGTGACTATAGCTATCATAATTATTTATTTCCTTACAAATTCAGAAACAGGAAAGATTTTCCAGGCAATAAGGGATGATGAGACAGCTACTGCAATTCTTGGCAAAAACACCTATTTTTACAAGATACTTTCTGTTGCGATATCGACATTTTTTGCAGGGATTGCAGGGAGTCTGTTTGCGCATCACCTGAACTTTATCGATCCTACACTATTTGATTTGGAATTATTTGTTTTTATACTTGCAATATTAATTTCAGGCGGTCTAGCTTCTATAAAAGGAACAATTGTTGCTGGTTTTATTTTATCAGTTTTAATAACTTTATTGAGATTTGTGGTTGTAACGCCTGAATTGATCGGTCCAATGAGGAATATGTTATTCTTAGTTATCCTGATATTGATATTAATCTACAGGCCGAGAGGGATATTCGGAAGGGTTGATGTATGATGTTATCTCTGAAAAACGTATCAAAAAGTTTTGGAGGGGTCAAGGCAGTCAATGGATGCACGTTTGAAGTAGAAGAAAATACAATAACTTCTTTGATTGGGCCAAATGGGGCTGGAAAGACAACAGCATTCAATATAATAAGCGGGCTGACAAAGATTGACAAAGGAACAATTAGATTGATTCGCAAGAATATAACAAATCTGCCTGCTTACAAGATTGCACAATCAGGAATAAGCAGGACTTTTCAGCTTACTAAAGTTTTTAAGAACATGTCAATAAAGGATAATCTTCTTATTGCGAAAAAAACAGATGAAGAAGAGATGAAGCAAGTCCTGGATAGTGTTTATCTGGAAAAACCGCTTGATACAATTGCAAGCGAGCTTTCCTATGGGCAGCAAAGGCTTTTAGAATTGGCAAGAGCTTTGCTGATGCCGCATTCACTCTTGATGCTCGATGAGCCAACAGCTGGCGTGAATCCAAAAATAAGACAGGAATTTAAATCTATACTGAAAAAACTAAAAAAACAGGGAAAGACTGTGCTGCTCATTGAGCATGACATGGAATTCGTGATGGACATCAGCGATTTTGTAATTGTAATGGACGAAGGAAAAGTTTTGAGGGTGGGAAAACCGAAAGCGATAGTTAAGGATAAGAAAGTTTTGGAGGCTTATCTAGGCAAATAGGTTTTTTCAAATTTAAAATTTTATTATCATTGGGAGCCCAGTACAATAACGAAAAATTCAATAATAAAATAAAATTAAAAAGTCTAATAAATCAAATTAAAAAATAAATAAAAAAACTACAAAAATTAAAAATGCTGTCAATAAAAAATCTTCAGAGCGGATACGACAAAATGCAGATTTTGTTTGGCATTAACTTAAATATAAAGCCGAATGATATTGTTGTCATCATCGGTCCTAATGGCGCAGGAAAATCCACATTGCTGAAGAGCATATTCAACCTAGTCAATATCTACAAGGGGAAAATAATGTTGAGGAACAAGAATATTACAAAGATTCCGACTCACGAATTGATCCAATTAGGTGTCAGTTTTGTTCCGCAGGGAAGGCAGGTATTCAATTCCTTGACTGTGAGGGAAAATCTTGAGATGGGGGCTTTCCTGACAAGCGATAAAAAAATGATCGAGGAAAGGATGAAAGAAGTTTTAGAGCATTTTCCTGATTTAAGAAAGAAGCTTGATGATTATGCGTTTAACCTGTCAGGAGGACAGCAGCAGATGGTTGCAATCGGCAGGGCATTGATGCAGGATCCTCAATTATTACTTTTGGATGAGCCCTCGCTTGGATTAAGTCCAAAAATAATGAAAGGGCTGTTCAAAAAAATACAGGAAATCAATGATGAAGGCGTCACTATCATCATTGTTGAGCAGAATGCAAAGCAGGCGACAAAGATTGCTGATAAAATAATTGTCCTAGAGGATGGCAAAATAGCACTTACCGGCGGTAAGAAATTATTAAAGGACAAGAGAATACAGCAAATCTATCTTGGTGGACGTTGATTAGTTCACCCTAAAGTCAATTTCTACATTTGCATGGACTATTAAGCTGACTTTGAGTTTTTTTGTGAAATCGTCAATGTTTTTGATGATTTTTTTGTCATAGCCCTTTTTATTAAAATTTGGCAGCCCTAAAATGACAAGATCAGAGTGCTCTGAGCTCCTGAATATGTGCTCTTTTAGGTTTCTTTCATTTCCGTGGAAAACGTGCAGTTCAGTATTTTCAATCCTGGATTCAGCTATCATGCTTTCCAAGAGCTGCTTTTCCTTTTCAACCTGATTTGAATCTTCGACTAACTTGAAAATACGGATTATGGCACCTTGTTCAAGCCATTGCTTTGAATGCGTAATCAAATAAGCCAGTAAAATCATGAAGTTTCCATTCCTGCCGGAGTTCCACCAAACATCCACATATTTCAAACTAGTAAATCCAGTCTGGTTTCGCAGAATAATCACATTTTTCTTGAGCTTTTCAGTATCTGCTACAAGCTTGTCTATCTCTATATTCTTGTCAAAGTCAACTAGTACTGTGTTAAGCGGCATATTGCCCAGAGTCTCTCCTTGTATAAGGCTGCTGACAGCCCCTTCAAAATCATCATTCAGTATGATTCTTGGAAATATTTCCAGTTTCTTTTCTTCAACATATTTACCTATGGAATCCTCGATTCTTTTTCGCTCTTTTGCATTATTTTTTAGATTTCCCTCTTTCAAGAAATACATTTTTGTTACGCTTCTTTGTGAGCCTATCCAATGAAGAATGTTTGCAAGGGCATCCTTGTTCAAGTCGTTTGCACAGAAAGCAAGTATTGTAGGACGCCAATTCTTCTTGCCTTTTTCAGTTTTGGCCATTCGCTTGAGAAGAAGCCTTAGCAACTGGAAAAATACACCTTCCCAAACACCTTCAACTTTCATCGATTTTTTTGATTTATAGAGGTAAAAGAAGATTATTAATTGAAAACCTATGCCTAAGATCATAATTCTAGGGTCAAACAAGTACATGATTGCGTATGATGCAAACATGCCGTAGAATGAAATAATCGGGGGTGTGTAGAATAACGGCCTATAGCTTGGATTTTGGGAGATTTTCTCAAAAAATGCAGCTCCATTAATCCACCCATACACGCTCAGGAAAAACATTGCCACTATCTGTGAAACTAGTTCAAGAGAACCTATTAGGATAACTCCCAATCCGATAGCAAGACTGAATAAAATCGCTATTCTGGGCTCTGAGCTTTCCCCTATTGAGCCGCCCAGAAAATGAAATGAATTAGGCAATACTTTATCCTTCACCATGGCCCTTAAAGAGCGCGGGCCTGTCAAAAGGCTGCTTAAAGCTGATGATGATGTTGCCATGATTATTCCTAACAAAACTAAAGGAGAAAAAATTGCAATTGACTGAATGACAAATGGGTTTGAGGCAAGTTCGCCAGCAGGAGCTGCTAAGGATAATTTAACAGCTAGTGCGACATAGACAACCATAGTGACTATAATTGCAGAAAAAGTTCCGATGACTAAACTTTTTCTTGGATTCTTAAGCTCGCCGCTCATGCCAACTCCAGCGTCTATACCTGTAACTGCCGGAAAAAACATTGCAAATGCTATCCAGAATGGCAAAGTGCCTGGTCCAAAAAATGATAAAGTCAGAGTTTGAGTGTTTGGGCCTAGAAAGATTGACACTAAACTCAATAAAAGTGCAGCAAGTATTGCATATTGGATTTTTATGACAAAACGTGCACCGATATAAACTATCAATCCAAAAATACCTAAAGCAATCAATGCTATCAGTTGTTCCGGCACAATAAGGTTTAATGAAACAAGAATGCTGTTGATACCCCTTGCAAATGCAATCGCATAAAAGCTTGCTGCAATTGTCTGCGCCAGGTAAAGCTGGATTCCTAATGCCCCTCCAAATTCCGATCCTAAGCTTCTGGAAATTAAGTAGTACAGACCACCAGCTTTGACATTGATGTTTGTCGCTATCGAAGAAATCGAGAATGCAGTTGCAATTGTGACAGAATGAGCGATAAGTATTATCAGCAATGTCTTGAGAAGCCCTACACCGCCAATCACCTGAGGAGCAATGTAATACATGACTGCTCCCAGGATAGCTAAAGAAGACGGCAGGAAAACACCAGAGAAAGTCCCAAACTTTTTGATCTTTTTTACAGCAGAGCTAATCTCAACCATGCTTTTGGAGTAAAAGAGGGATTATTTAAAGGTTGTTAAAATAGATAAAAGCAACCTATTTAAACCAAAACTTAATTCTTCAGCCTATGGCGAAGCATAATGTGTCAAGGACTATACTTCTTCATATTTGTGTCCTGTGACTAGAACTTCAACATAAACTTTACTGCCTTGAATTGTATAAAGAATCCGAAGTTTTCCAACTCTTATTCTATAATAATCCTTTAAATCGTAATGTAATCTCTTGTTTCTTTCAGGTTTCTCTTCAAGTTCATGCAATTTGCTCAAAACTTGATCTTCAAGCGCTTTGTTCTTTAATTTCTTCAAATCCTTTAAGAAAGAGTCTGTTAATACAACTTCATAATTCATTTTTTGAGAACATCTTTTAGCTTGTGCACTCTTCCAGCTTCGATGTCTTCTTTGCTTTTTCTTATTGATTCCTGAATTTCAGGATTGTTCATAAGTTCAATAGATTCAACTATAGCATCAAATTCTTCCTTAATTCTTACAAGGTCGCTTATTGCTTTTTTATTTACAGCTATTGTTTCAACCATATCTCCATCTATCAGTTTAGTGATTCTAACCTATATAAACGTTTCGGGCTGACAATTTGAGAGATGTGTAATTTTTCACTATCCAACATAAAAGCAACCTATTTAAACCAAAACTTAATCCTTTAATCTATGGCAAAGCATAACGTGTCCAGGACAATGTCGACTCAGCATCCTGACAATGTCAATCATCCGTTTTTTTCCGGCAATTCAGAGCTTGGCGGTGAAGACGAGATAAAGGAAGTCTTCTATACTTTTTCACATATGCATTCCCAGGAACAGTTATGGGATTGTGAAGGGAAAGAAGTTGATAATTTTGTTGTTAAAAAATTATTAAGCAAGTATGAACATTATTTCAGGAAAAACAAGCTTGGAAAGGATGTTTTTCTTACTTTAAGAGTTCCAAACCCTTCTGTTGAGAAAAATGAAGCGAAAATATTGCTTGAGACTTTGGAAAGCATACCAAGAAATTTTGATGCTGCAAAAGCGTTTTACGATGATGATATAGCACCTATTTTCGAGATTGCCCTGCCGATGACAACTGATTACAGGGAGCTAGTCCGAATATCAAAATATTACAAGCAGTATGTTGTGGGTAAGCAGCATAATAAGCTGGGAAATGACATGACCATTGCGCAATGGATCGGCAAGTTCAAGCCTGAGTCATTGAGGATAATCCCTTTGATTGAGGACAAGGAATCAATCCTTAATCCTGAAAATATTGTTGAGCCTTTTTTGAAAGAAGAGAAGACTGAGGAATATCAGAGAGTTTGGCTGGCGAGAAGCGATCCCGCATTAAATTACGGAAATCTTGCAACAGTTTTAATGCTCAAGGTATCTCTTCAGAAGCTAAGAGATATTCAGGAAAAACTTTCTATCGATATTCTTCCTATTCTTGGATGCGGAAGCGCTCCTTTCAGGGGAAATTTCAAGCCAACAAACATAAAGAATTGTGTGCAGGGCTATCCAAGCATTTACACTTACACTTTGCAGTCAGCATTCAAGTATGACTATGGCATGGATGATGTAACTGATGCTGTTAAGTTTTTGAATGAGACAAGGCCATCAAATCCAGTCAGTGTTGATGAGAAAAGATGCGTTTCAATCATTGAAAAACTGATGAGCGAGTACAGAAAGCAAGTCAAGCTTCTTGGTGAGTCAATAAATAACATGTCCCCTTACATTCCTCCAAGAAGAAAAAGAAAATTGCATATCGGCTTGTTCGGCTATTCAAGAAGTGTTGGTGATCTGAAACTTCCAAGGGCAATAACCTTTTGCGCTTCACTTTATTCTTATGGTCTGCCTCCTGAAATCATCGGGTTGAATGCTTTGGATGAAAAAGACATTGATTATATCAAGGACATTTACGCAAACTTTGACAATGATTTACGAGATTCACTAAAATACCTGAATAAAGACAATTTGAGTGTTTTTCCCAAAGAAATTGTTGATAAGATTGATAAAATCAGCGGAATTGTCAAATATGATGTTGACAAAAAACACAAGAAAGTAACTTCCATAATCCTTGAAGACCTGAAGAGGAAAGATCATAGGTTGCTTTCCGAGAATATAACACGAGCAGGATTTATTAGGGGATTTTTGGGGTAGGAATCCATTTTTCGCTATAATTCTTAGCAAATTTGAAGTCATTTAATGAAATCAAAAGAAATTTATACTACTAATTTAAAAAATATATCATGAACTTAGGCAGGGTACTCAAAAATTTCAATTATTATGCAATGGCCTTATTGAGGATACAAAATGCCAAAGTAGATGCGGCCAACAATAGTTTTGATATACTCAAATATGAATACCTAAAAAGATTGGTATTGGGGCAGATTGATTGGCATGATCTGGGAACTTTATCCAGAAAAAGCGAGCTCGAATTAGTAAGACAAATTAGTATAGATTTGGATCATCTGCTGCAAATCAAGGAAAGATTAATCCAGCACGTTTTTGCGGTTTTTGTAAGGACAAACAAGCCTCAGACCCGATTATATTTTGACCTTTTAAACAGAGGTCAAGTTCCGTTAAGCCAGTTGGCAGAACATTCTAAAGACATATCAATTCTTCGAAGCAAGCTGGTTGTCGGGAATGCTGGAGATGATGTTCGTGCAATCCCTTTGACTGACATTCCATATTCCGGAATTCACAGATTCTTAAGGCTGATCCATACTTTCGAATATCTCCAGAAGGCATTGAGACCCGGATTATTCAAAAAAAGCCTGATTTCAATTTTAAGAGGTGAAGCAAATGCCCTGCAAAAAGGAAATTATGGCAAGTATATGAAATTGTATGGACAGGAGAAGGCATACTGCTATGGCGTCTTTCATGCTATAAGGTCGGACCTGGAAGAAGACCTCCAAATAGCGCATTCTGTCAAAGATCCATATATAGCAACAGCCCTTAGATTGGTCACTACACAGCACATCTATTTGCTGCATAATCTTATTTGCGTATTCTGTTTCTGCGCTTCCCTGGGAGAACAATTAAATTTTGATGTCCAGATCAGCAAACTTAATAATAACATGCACAGGAGCACGGCCATTTCCGGGATTGAAGCTGAGCCAGCGCCTGACGGCACTCCAATCACAGATAGAGAAAAAAGAATTCTCAGTGAAATTTCATCAACAATACTGTCAAACCCGGGAGCATATTTCATTCCCTCGAAAAATCCGGCATTTAAATTTTCCGGCAACGTGCTGTCTTTTGATTCAGTATACATGGACAGGTTTTTTCATCGGGATACAAGAGTAAGGACTGACGGCAAAGTATATGCGAGCTTTATTGAGGCTCCAAACAGCAAAAAAGTTGTTTTATACTTTCCTTTCAGAAGCACGGAACCTGGACACTTTCATAATTTCGCCAGAAAGCTGAAAGAGAGGGGAATCTCCAGCCTGATAATGATGCTGCCTGGGCATGACTTAAGAAAAAATGACTCAATTGACGGGCAGGATCCAATTTTTCGGCTAGCGTATACGGCTCAGTTGAACAGATAATCCAGACTGTAAATGACTCAATCGTTGCAACTAACTGGCTGCAACAAAGAGGCTATTCTAGTTTTGGAATATTGGGGGCGAGTATCTCCAGTGTTTTCCCCCCTATACTGCTGTGCATGGATTCAAGATTATCCACCGGCGTCTTTGTTGTCCCAAGCGACGATCCGGTAAAATCAATGTCAGGAGTGGCAACCCAGAATATCAAAAAGATGTATGAAAATTCCGGAGTGACTCCTGAAGAATTAACTGGATATTGGGAATGTGTCTATCCAAGGCAGTACTACAAAAGAATGCCTGCTCAGATGAGAAACAAAGTTTACTTCTATACTCAAGTTGCCAAATATGATAAGATGACCCTAACAGAAAGGGGTTTGGAGACAGCAAGATTGGTGCAAAATACATTCTACCATGCCCATTCTGAACAAATTCATATGACGCATGTATCCCAGGCACTATCTACATTTTGGTATGGAGAAAAAATAATCGATTTTCTGGTACGGGCAATGGGTCGGGAAAGACTATAAATTAATTTCTGAAAACATAACAAGAGCTGGATCTGTTAGGTAGATTAAAAATAATTCTGAAAGAAGAAATAATAATTTTGTCAATACGGCCTTTTCCTGCACATTGATTGCGTAAGGGGCACATTATCTTCAGAAACCTTTTCTTTGTCACGAGCAATTTTTAAAGCGCAGCCATACCATTCAAATTCATCAAGAAATTTGACAATTCTTCTGTTATATGCTTCATCTTTTGGGTTTCCATCATCATCAAAAGAGTCGTGCACTTTTGAGATAGGGAACATAGAAGGGATGCTGACAGAACCTAGTTCACCCATTATGGCCCTTAGATGCACTGCAACTCTTACGCCTCCAAAAGGGCCTGCGGAATAAGTCACAATGCCGCTTGGCTTGAAGAAATATTCAGATTGATAATGATCAAGCAGATTCTTAAGTACAGCAGGCAGGCTGTGGTTGTATTCAGCACTGACAACAATGAAACCATCTGCGTTTTCCAGGATTTGAGCAAGCTTTTCCATCATTTCAGGAGCTTTTCCTTTTTCAAACTCCTTGTACATCTTGTCAAGAAAAGGAAGCTTATACTGCAATGGATCGACTAAAGCTACTTTATGGCCTCTTTCTTCAAGTTTTTTAGCTACGAATTTTGCTGCTTTTATTCCCTGTCTGCCAGTACGCACAGAACCGTATATGACTGCAATGTTAAGTTTCATGATGGTGGGCAAAATTTATATAGATATAAAACTTTTGTTTAATATGTCGGAAAATATATCATCAATCTGTGACTGATGGACGTAGTCCAATTATGGTTGGCCATATGATATATTTCCGAGCATGCTCAAAAACCACTTCATGTGGTTTTCGTTAAGAGCTAGAACCAAAAAGATTAAAGGTGGTTTTTGACACATGAATAAAAAAATAATTTATTTATTATTTTTCTTGAGTGTCTTGATTATCAGCAGCTGCGATACACAAGTTATAGATGACACTCCTGCACCAGAACCAAAATGCGGAATTGAAAACTGCCATGGGCTTGATATCAAATGCGGCTCAAATGTTCCGGATTTCTGCACGGAAATCTACAAGCTTGGGGATAAATGCAGGCAGTTTGCCAACTGTGAAACAATCGATGGAAGCTGTCAATTTGTAAGCAACGAACAATTCGAAGAATGCAAATCTTGTGTTGATAATTGTGTAGCACAATATGAAGATGATGCTAACAAAGCTTTTGAATGTGAAAGTAATTGTTAAACGAGGTGAAAAATGACATTTAATGCAACAAGATTTGGTTTGGCCGGCGGAATTATTTGCGGGTTGTTCTTTTTAGTCATAACCTGGATTTCAATGTTTAACGGCTATGCCATGGGATATCTTAATCTGATAGGCAGTGTCTATCCTGGATATACTGTTAGTTTTTTAGGCAGCCTTATAGGTTTTGCATACGGGTTTGTAGAATGCTTTGTAGCGTTTTTCATATTTGCCTGGCTGTACAACTGGTTAGAAAGTCTTTAAGCAGCAATCTCAACAACTTTTATCTTGAACTTCAAAGTTTTTCCAGCCAAAGGATGATTCATGTCAATAGTTATCTCTTTATCTGATACTTGAGTTATCTTTGCCGGAAACTGCTTTCCTTCCGGTGATTTCAAAAGCAATGCCATCCCTTCTTTTGGCTCTGGTTCAGGCGGCAATTTGTCCCTTGGAATTTTATTTACCAATGATGCATTTATGTCACCGTAAGCTTCTGATGGCTTCAGATTTATTTCTTTTTCCTGCCCTTTTTCCATGCCTGTGACAGCCTCATCAAAACCCTTGATGACCTGGCCAGAGCCTACTTCAAATTCCAAAGGCAGCTTGTCTTTAGATGTGTCAAATACCGTGCCATCTTCCAATGTTCCGGTATAATCAACTTTTATCTTGTTTCCTTTTTTGACTTGCATATTAACAACCCCATTCCGTAAAAACAAGCCGAACTCGTTTTAACATTTTTTTCATAGGATTTGGGCATTTTATTTAAATGTTATGATTGAAATCAATAAATTTATTAATCGATAAAGGATAGTTTACAACAAATGAAATCAAGCAATACTCTGTTTGTTATCCTGATTTTTGCAGCTATTTTCATGATTGGATGTACAATTGATCCTGTTTATTACACAGATGAGAACCTGGATTTTTACGCTGAAGAACAATATAATGAAGAAGTTGTTGATAAGGTAGAAGAAGTTGATAAGGTAGGAGATGTTGAACAAGAATTTGATGATGAATTCTATGATGAAGAAGAATTTTATGATGATGAATACTTCTTCATGGAGCCGGAAGACTGTTTTGAAGGTGAAAAATACGATCCGGTTGAGAAATTATGTTACATAGATTGTGATACTGAAGAGGAATGCCTCAGGATAGAGGAAGAGATCAGCCAAAATGCAGAGGACATAGGCGAGGATTTTTTTGAGGGCGAAGAGGATTTCAAGGATATAGTACCTGAAGATATTACAATCCTGGCTAAATACAATATCAACGGCGAGGCTATCCAATTATATGAAAAGCCGGCATTGGATGACAATTCATTGAAGACATTGCAGGATGATTCTGACAAGCACCAAATAATCTGGGATAGGTATAAATCCCTCATTCCATTGTCCAATACGCCATTCTTGGTCGAATATCATGTCGGGACTGACGGAAAAGAAGAGACTTTTGCTGCAGTAAACCAGAATGAAAAAAACCTGAAAAATTGGGATTTGATGATTGACATCCAGGATGCTTTTGTGAGCGGCAATGAGCTTGACAAGAAAGAATTGACATACACTTTGATACATGAATTCGGGCATCTGCTGACATTGAATGAAAAACAGGTTGATCTGATACTGAATGCAGACCTTTCAGATGATGATTTTATCAGGCTTGAGAAAAACTGCAATCCTAACTTCTTTACCCGGGAAGGCTGCACCAAAAAAAGTTCCTATATGAACCTATTCTTCAGCAAATTCTGGAAAGGCACCTATGATGAATTCCTGGGTTTTCAGGAAATTGAAGATGATGATGAATATTACGAAGCTTTGGATAATTTTTACATCAAATATGAATCAAGGTTTGTGACTGACTATGCTGCAACAAACCCCGGAGAAGACATAGCAGAATCCTGGACTGCATTTGTTCTTCAGGAAAAGCCAAATGGGAACAAGATTTCAGACCAGAAGGCCAAATTCTTCTATGACTTTCCTGAATTGGTAAAATTGAGAAAGATCATAAGAGCAAGAATATGAAAGATACTCAAAAACTTGTAGTTTCTTTTTACAAATACGTTAAAATAAATGATTCTCTGGAATTCCAGCAGCAGCATCTTGAATTCTGCAAAGAATTAGGATTAAAAGGCAGGATAATGGTGGGTGAAGAGGGTATTAATGGCTGTGTTTGCGGCCCAAAAGATATTGTTGAAGAATATAAGAAAAATTTGAGAAGCAATCCTTTGTTTTCTGATATTGATTTTAAAGAACAGCTCGTAGATAAACCTGCTTACAGAAAAATGTTTGTCAGGTTAAGGAAAGAGATTGTTAATTTTGGTTTTGATGTCGATCTTAAGAATACTGCCAGCTATATGACGCCAAAAGAACTGAAAGAATCACTTGACAAAAAAGAAGACATTGTTTTGGTTGATATGAGAAATGATTATGAAGCAAAAATTGGCAAGTTCAGGAATGCAAGAACTGTAAGTATGTGCACTTTTAGGGAATTGCCGGAAAAATTAAATGAAATCGAAGATATTAAAGATAAAAAAATAGTTACTTATTGCACTGGCGGCGTTCGATGCGAAAAAGCGTCTGCTTTCCTGAAAGAGCATGGTTTCAGCAACGTATCACAGCTTAAAGGAGGTATCTTAAGTTTCTGCAATGAATTTCCTGACACTTATTGGGAAGGAAAGTGCTTTGTTTTTGATGACAGGCTGGCTGTACCGATGAATAAAAACCATGAGCCGATCGACAACTGTGTTTGGTGCGGAGTCAAATCAGATGAAATAATGAACTGCCATAACCTTGACTGCGATAAATTGTTTATTTCCTGTGACGGATGCAAAGAAAAACACAATACAAGCTGTTGTGAAGGATGTCGTGTTGCTCCTAAGAGAAGGAAAGTGTGTGTTTTGATTCAAGATAGTTAAATTTATAAAATAAACTTGTTTTCTGAAATTAATGAAACAAACTGATCCTGACACATTGGCTATAGCAGAATTGTTACATTCTACTTTATTAGAGAGATACTCTCCAGGTCAAGAATTAGGGCTTACTACAGTTAAAGAAGAAGCTGCTGTAATTGTTAGGGATCTTGAAGCTACATGTAATGTTGTATCTGTTTTATTGGCTATGCAGTGCTCAGGTTATGTTGCTAGACATGGAATGGGGTATGTATTGCAACCACTTTCTCAAGGCTAGCCAATTTTAAGAAGTTTATAAATTCTAAATACAATAGAAACCTTTAAAAAGCGGGCCCTATAATGGAGATATAGTAATAACAACAAAAAGCTGGGATTATATCAGCTTTAGAAGAGCAGGAATATACATATTGATGATTAGTGGTTCAGTCTTCAAATAAATGCTATATTTCTGAGATTAATTGAACGTAAAAATGAACTTAGACATAAACTTAAAGCCAGAACTGGCTAGAGCATTTCAGGAATTAGGATTTTCTGAGTTGACAGACATCCAGAGAAAAGCAATCCCTTTAATCCAGAAAGGGCAGGATGTTATTGGGCAGTCTCAGACAGGATCAGGAAAGACTGCGGCGTTTGGATTTCCAACACTGGAAAAGATAAATCCTGCTTATAGATTGCAGGCTGTAATATTAGTTCCTACCCGCGAATTGTGCGAACAAGTCGCAACAGAAATGAGAAAATTTGCCAAGCACATGCGTGTGAAGATTATCCAGGTTTATGGCGGGGTTTCTATCAATCCGCAAATTCATTCCCTGATGAGCGCCAACATTGTTGTTGCAACACCCGGAAGAATGCTCGATCATGTCCAGAGGCGGACGATTCAACTGAATCAAGTCAGGACCTTAATTCTTGATGAAGCTGATAAAATGTTTGAGATGGGATTCATAGAAGATGTTGAGAAAATAATCTCCCAGATACCTAAAGACAGGCAGACATTGCTGTTCAGCGCTACAATATCAACACAGGTGCAGGATATTGTAAGGCATCACATGAAACATCCTGTCAAAGTCAAGGTCCAGTCTTATGTTGAAGAAAGCAAGATGAAACAGCAATTCTATGATATTGAATCAAAAAATAAATTTTCACTATTGATGCATCTTCTGAAGCATGAATCGCCTGGGTTGACCTTGATATTTTGCGCAACAAGGAGAAGAGTTGATGTATTGAGCAAAAATCTTTACAAACAAGGCGTAAACTCAGAAGGTTTGCATGGCGGATTGACGCAAAACAGGAGAAAGCGGGCAATTGACCTATTTCATAATAAGAAGATTGATATTTTGGTCGCAAGCGATGTTGCAGCAAGGGGATTGGACATAAAGAATGTAAGCCATGTCATCAATTATGATTCTCCAAAAACTTCAAAAGAATATATCCACAGGATCGGAAGGACAGCAAGAGCCGGACAGGAAGGCACAGTCATCTCACTCATTGCAGAAGCAGACCATGAAAACTTCAGAAATGTGATGAGTGACAGGTCAATAGTCATAGAGCAGGTTCAGGTTCCTCAATTTGAGAGAGTTGCTTTCTTTGCCGGATCCAGAGATTCCGGACAAGGCCGTGGCGATCGCAGAGGAGGATATTCAAATAGAGGCGGACATAGAGGTGGATACAGAGGCCACTCAGGCGGAAGATCCCATGGAGGAGGATATAGAGGAAGAAGTTCTCATGGCTCAGGAAGATCCCATCATTCAGGTGAAAGATCATCATATTCAGGTGAGAGGTCTCATTCAGGAGAACGATCTCATTCCGGTGAAAGATCACACCGTTCAGGAGAAAGACCATCACATTCAGGCGGAAGGTCTCATCGTGGTGGCGGTTATCATCACAGAAGAAGGGGTTATAGTAGATAAGTTAAATTCTAGTTTATTTTCGGCGCCGGGGGAGGGAATTACAGCTACTCCTCCATTAGCATTTGAACCCTCGTAGCGTTAGGGTCAACGCTAACTGGATCTTAAGTCCAGCGCCTTAGGCCAGACTCAGCCACCCCGGCTTTACCGAAAACTATAAATATGTCCTTTGTATAATTTACCATGGGTCAACGTTAACTGATTTTTAGTCCAGCGTCTTATGGCCTTTCTCGGCCATTTTTTCTTTATTTTTATCAACAATGATAGAATTCCAGCTTTAAATAGTTCACGCGTCCATGTCCAGTGGGTAGTGGTTATTTATAATATGGGAAAAAAGTTTGGGGGTTGGTGGAAGTGGTGTTAAATGCCAGAAGGGGCTACCACTTTTTCTGTGCCAAAAATGTTTGAGCCTTACTTTTACAAAATGTTTTTATATTAAGAATCAAAGATAATATTATGGCTAAAGATAATCTGAGTTCCAAAGAATTAATATTGATTGTTGTTTCTGCAGTTTTAAGTGCATTTATGTCTGTTTTTGTGTATGTTTTATATCAGGAGAATAACGAAATCTTAACCAACCCATCTACATCAATTTTAACCATAATTTTTATCCAAGCTGTTATCTATCTGTTTTTCATTGCTATTTTGCATATTTGTTCTATAAATTTGTGATTATGTATTCTGAAACGGTGGGGGATAGCTTATCTAGGTTGGGTAATTGGATTCTTAGGTTACTAAAAATTGAGTATATTAAAAAAATTGAAATATTCCCAGACATAGATAAGTTATATCTTAAACATAAAGATCTTTTCAATGCTTTGTTTATTCTTGCTTTTCTAGTTTATTGGATATTAAATATGGAAGTTTTAACACAAACAACAAAATGGTTTTATTATTTGATTTTAATAGTTACTTCATATACAATTATTGATAGGATACTAGTCTATCTTAAACTTAATAAATTTTAATTTTGTAAAAGTACATCCAAAAACCATCCAGAACTCTCACTTACCCAAAAATCCCAAACAAACCTTTTGCTTTCTTTTGCTTGACTTCGATCAGAACTTCTATTTCATCAAGCTGGCTCTTTAGATTATCAACTTGTTCTCGGAGAATTGCTTTTGCAACGTCGCTTGGGACTTCGTCAATCAGATTAGTCAATGTTGAGATTGAATCACTTAGTTTTTCCTTGCTTGATGTAAGCTGGTTAATCTCCTCTCGTTCAGCAGCTTTTGCAAGCCCTAACAATAATCTTAATTTGTATCCGATGCCTTTGTCATCTTCTTTCTTTTCAATGGCTTCTAATTCATCTGAAACATCAAGGACATCGCCTGCCTTGTCTTCTATGATGTAAAGATATTCATTTGGAACATCAGAATCTCTTAATGAAGCTAATTTGCCTGCAGCTTCTCTAACTTTATGCCCTGCAACAATTTCTGTTTTTACTTCTCTTGACCTGTCAGAACTTGCGAAAGTGCTTATCTTGGCGTTAGCAACGAATGGAAGCAATTTTATGTCACCAAAACTGCTAGGGGATATTATTCCTTTGTAAACAGTGGTATCCTGTAATCTTAATTCTTCATGCAAGTCATCGATGAATAATTCCAGTTTAGTTATATCATCCTGGGTTGCTGTGTTCAGGACTGCCAAAACAATCTCGACTTTATCAGCCCCCCTTACATCATCCTCATCTTCTATTATGTCGCCGAATTTGCATCTTATCTCGGCTTCCCTGACTATGAACTTCCTTAAATTCTCCTCAGTCAAGGTTCCAGTACACTTTTGCGCCAATCCTGTTTTTTCTTCACATCTTCTTTTGCTGTCTTCAAAGCAGCGCTGTTTGTCTTCTTCCATCCTTGAACATCTCTGCTCAACATGCCTTAGCTCAGCTTCTGATTCCAGTTCGCAATTATCCCTGTTCCTGAAGTCGCTGTCGGAGTAATGCAGCCTTTCCTGTTCTTTGCATTTTTCAATAAAAGAATTCCTGTCGCATGAAGAAGGCGTGTTTGAACAGCTCCTTTCCTGTTCTAGCCAGGAATGTTCACAATTACCTAAGACATCTTCATAAGTGGCAGCTATAACATTGCCTGTAATCTGGCTTGTACTTGTTATAGTGATACATTCAAAAGCAACAACACATCCTGAGTCATCATATCTTGATGTAATGCTTTCATTTTCTCCACAGCTTGGTTTGGCAATTTCAGGACATGCTATTTCGTTCTTTATGCATTGATAGTCTGTTATACACCCTGCACTGTCATAATAAGTTTCTAAAGTAGAATCTGGATTGCATGTTGGTTCCTGAACTTGTGGGCATTCTGGCTGTTTGCATTCATAAAATACGCAGCCTTTTTCATCAAATCTTTCTTCTATAAATGAATCAGGAGGACATTGAGGCCTTACAGGTTCAGGGCAGGGAACATAACAAGGATCCTGTATATAATTAATTGGAACACATTGGTTGTTTAGGCAGTTATACTGGTCAAAAGTAGATCCATCATGGCAGGTTCCGATTCCGCAATCTGATTTTGTGGTGCATTCAAAATTTGAAGGGCATGGTTCAAAATTGCAGTCAGGAGGTATTCTTCCGACAGCAGTTCCGTCAGGGCAGATTTTTGCATCTTCTGTGCATCCAACTGGTTCACAATCCTGTGGACAATACAATCCTCCACAATCACTAGTACAAACACCTTCGCTGCAACTAGATGAAGTGCATCCTTCATAAGATTCACAAACTCCATTCCCGCAATTAGCGCAGTGCTCTTCCTTAACCCCATTCCTGTCATAATAAGCACAGTTTCCTTCTTTTTTACAAGCTTCAAATTCACAATTAGGGCCAACTCTTGAAACAAAACTTCCGTCAGGGCATTCCCTTGCATCCTGAGGGCATGCAGTTTCTTCAAAGACGCAATCATAAGATTCGCAGCCATTTTGATCAAAATGCTTTACAAGTTTATATCCTTCAACGCACAATGGCAATGCGATCGGAGGACAAACTGTATCTGAGCCTCTTCGGCATTCGTCCCTTACGCTGAAACTGTTTACTCCGCATTTGCCTGTGTCAGGGTTGCAGTGATTTTCACAAGTTTTTCTTGCATCGTTGCTCCATTCGCCTTGGGATATGCATTGTCCGCCATGAGATTCAGTATAGCCATCATAGCATTCCCATTCTGCATATAGAAAACCGACACTTCCTCTGCCTGAATTGTCAACTGGGATAAAATCGTCCCTTTGGGTTCCACCCAAACATCTTCTCAGAAAATCTTCTTTATTGCAATCCTGGTTTTGTTTGAATCTTTCGCATTCCCTTAATAATCTGTCACCTTCAAAATCAAATCTTTTTCTGCATGATTCATCTATATACTGCAGCTGGTCATCAAGGATGAACTTATTTCTTGACTTGCATGCTTCCACTATTGCAGCTTTATTCGGAGGACACGATGAAGCAATTGACTGTATCTTTTCCAATTCACCGGCGTCTTCCCTTACAAAAGGAGTACCTATTCTTGAGCAGTCTTGTTTTGATCTTTCAGTGCAGTCTGACTCGTCTTTATCAAGCTTGCTGCAGAAATTTTGCACTTCTCCGGCTTTTTCCCTGAATTTTTCAATTACAATGTCGGCAATCTTGTTTGGATCATTGCAGTGCTGCTTTATGTCTCTTGGATCTATGTCATCCCCAATAATCTCAAAGACCATCCCAAATATTCTTTCTTCATCAGAATAGCCTTCATAAGACGGCCCAATATCATATTCAGGCCTGAATCCTTCATGTTCATAGGAAAATGTATCTTTTCTTCTTGATCGGTCCTTGAATTCTTCCATCCCCCTTTTAAATTCCAGTTCATCATACCTGTCTCCAAAAATTTCTTTTGCTTTTTTTCGCAAATCATCTTCACTCAGCTCGCCTCTTAGGTAACGATTCATCAGGTCTTCTATAATTCTTTCTTCCCTGCCGAAATCAGGCTGGTCAAATCCTTTATCTCTAAATCCATCATCAAAATCCCCTCTTGAATCTCTAAATTCAGGTCTTGCATCATTTATGGGGGTTGGAGTAGTCGCAAATTGAGCAAAAGCAAGAAAACTGAGAAATAGAAAAGCTACAATTAGTAATGATAATGATTTTTTTACCTTAATCACCTTTTTTTATGTTTCTTGTTGTTAAGGTATTTAAAGTTAACTGAATCAAACCTCAAGATGCTTGAGCTTCAAGAAGAACTTTCTTATTTAGAACTTTACTAGCGCCCAATATTTCAACTCCGAGTAGTTTGTTATTTTCATCGAAATCAAGAATGATGTTTTCATTCAATTGAATTGTTTTCTTTGCTCCGCCTTCCTTTATAGGGTGCTGTAAGTAAATATATGCTGCATCCACATCTTTATCATATTCGAATTTCATCTTATCAAATTAGAGTAACTACCTTTATATAATTTTCTGTTTCAAAGAACACAACTTTAATAGTGCGGTTTTGTATATTTCCAACTGCTTCTTTTCGTCCCTCAAAAGATTTCTTTACATAAGAAGGGTGGCTAAGAACGTGTTGAATCTCTAATTCAGTTATGCCTCTTTGCTTCATTCTCTTTAAAGCATGATCCGAGTATACTGTTTTCATCTCGTTTAGGTTTATTATCAGATTTATATTTTTATCGGTAGGCACTACTATCAAAAAAAGTGATAAAATTTAGTAATATTATTCAAATCTCAAACCCATATTTGCCGTACATTGGCGTAAACAAGAACTGTCCGAAGAATTCGAGTTCTAAATGCCCATTCTTGTCTTTGATGCCGCGGACCATTTCCTGCTCATTTTGGTTGCCGACAGGCCCGACAATCATTCCATTGGGCTTTAGCTGATCCAATAATTCTTTTGGGAATTCTTTGCAGGCTGCTGTGATTATTATCTTGTCATAAGGAGCTTCTTTTTTATAACCTTTGGAGCCATCTTCCTCATATACAGCAACATTGTTTATTTTTGCTTTTTTTAGGTTTTGTTTTGCAAAATGGATAAGTTCAGGCACGACTTCAGTTGTAATGACCTTTCCTTTTGGACCAACTATGCTTGCAGCAATAGCTGCCTGGTAGCCTGAGCCTGTTCCAATCTCAAAAACTTTTTCCCCTTTCTCAAGTTCGAGCAGATTGGTCATCATCATGACAGTTGTAGGCTGGGAAATTGTTTTTCCCCTCATCAAAGGCAGAGGCATATCTTCGTATGCAGCATTTTTCAGCTTTTCAGGAATGAAATCTTCTCTTTTCACTTCCCTGAATGCCCTTAATTCAATATCCCTAAAGCTAAAATTTTCCTTCCAAAACTCCAATAAACCAGATTTTTGGATCATTGTTTGATAATTTACAATTAAGTACTTAAATTTTTTGAAAATGTATTAGAATTAACAAGTGTGTCTTTTATATAGAAAATCCAAAAACAACATTGGGTTCAAACACGGGTTTTGTTGGTCAAAACCCTATTCGCAAAGGAAAAATCCACACTGCGTATGGATTTTTCCTCTGCACTCAATTTTCACCCATGTTGTTGGATTTTTCTTTTAATATTAAGAATTATTGCTTCCTATTATCAACAATCCTTTTTTCTTTTAATTCAGTTTCCATTCCAAGTTTCTGAAGCAATTCTTTCAGATTGACTTTGACAATTTGAGGTGTAACCTCTGTTGCTGTTGTTATTTTATTTCTTAAGTCTTTTTTTAATTTCTCGAAGTTAGCTTTTTTATTTGGTGCAACATAAGCGATTAATTCATCAACTTCGTAAGGATCATTATTCTTTTTTCTTATTTCAACTTGCCACTCTTCAATATCTTTATGCGACATCATGATGGGAAAGAAAGCGTTCAAATTTACAAAACTGCCCTTGATTTTAGCTAATTTGAATTCCTTGTATTCAGAGCTTCTTTCAATTGATCCATCAATTCTTGGCAAAGTACGCTTGCAATGAGGGCATTTTTCAAAGTAAAGTCCTTTTGTCACATCTCCTGTTTTGTATCTTAAGAAAACTGAACCACGCCAGTCTAAGGTTGTGTAAACAATTTCCCCTTTTTCACCTTCATTGACCCTTTCATTGTTTTTGTCAACAATCTCTATAAATTCAAGATCAGGATATAGATGATAACCAGCTTCTTCTTTGCATTCAACCCAGGCTGCCTTCCCCTCTGTAAAAGCATAACTTGACAAAACTCTTGGATTTTTAGAATGCATAGCTGATAATAAACTTTTTATTTTATTTCTCAATCCTGAAGGGACCCTTTCACCACCAAAAACAACCAGTTTTAAATCATTCAATTTTGACTTTTTCTCCTTAGCAGTTCTTAACAAATGGTAAAGGTAACCAGGCATACCAGCCAAAACCGATGCTTTCATGCTTTCAGTTGATTTTATTATCTTTTCTGTCCCTAGAATTTTTCCTCCGCCGGTTTGAAGGCTCCTTAGATTAGCCCCTTTTGCTGCATAGAATGTCTGCCAAAAAGCAAGGTGTGGTGCATAAGGAAATGCATTGATAATAGTTTCATTACTAGAAATATTAAAAATATCTATCATTCTTTTGCCGCTTTCTTCTAGCTTTTCCAAATCATAGGATGTGTACAGGATTGGAACTGCATTTGCGCTTCTTCCGGTTGTAAAATGGATGTGGATTGGCTTGTATTCATAATATAAATGGCTTTTATCTAATATTGACTTTATTTTTTCATTCAATGACGCATGTTTTTTAATGAGCTCTTTATTTGGCTGCAATACAAAATCAAGAAATCTTTTTGGATTACTTTTTGTTGGTGCAACATCTTCTTTTGATGTAAAAGGCAATTTTGTTAAGCCATCAGTTGTTTTAATGTCGTCAAAACTTATTTTATTTTTTTTAAATAAATTCCTGTAATAAGGGTGATAAGGGATCTGGTTTTGAATAAAATTTCTTAGAAATTTATCTTGTAATCTTTTGATATTTTTGGGTTTTAGATATTGTAGTTGCTGCCAGTTCATAGAATAACTAAATTACTAAGGTCAATTTAAATGTTGTTATTTATGAGAACTATTTTCTGGATTTCCGTTTCTGCTGTTCCTTGTTAAGGTCCTTGTCATAGCCTTCCATGAAGCCAGCTTCTCCCGGAGAGATCTCATCGTCTTTTAATTCCTGTTCAACATTTTTTTCCTTGTAGATATCTTCCTCATCATTGTTGTTTTCATCTGCCATTTTCACTTTAAAATTCCAATGATTTATAATATTTTCTAATTATGCTAACAAAAACATTTTTAAAACACTATGATATTGCTATTCCCATGGTAGATAAAGAACAAGTGATTGAAATCCTGAAGAAAGTGCAGGATCCTGAGATAAATTATGACATCTGGAGTCTTGGACTAGTCTATAATGTAGATATTGACAACAATAAAGTAAAGATTTTGATGACTTTTACATCGCCAATGTGCCCTTATGGACCGCAGTTAGTTGATGAAGTCCGAAGACAGCTTTCCTCTCTTGAAGGGATTGGAGAAGTGGATGTTGAGATTACTTTCAGCCCTGTTTGGAGTCCTGAAAAGATGAGTGAAGAAGCCAGGATGGGTTTAGGGATTTGATTTTTTTCTATTTCATCTCATCAGCAAATCTATGAGCTAAATGCAATGGCTCAGGAAGTTTGTGGGGAAATCTTATGCAGTTCTTGACAACTTCAACTGATGTTTTCAGGCTGATATTATGGCCTGGGCTTATGTAGATTGGTTTTGAGTGTTCCCTTGATGTGACTAACTCTGCCCTTGCTTCTTTGTCGATGTAAACTATCTTATCTTTTACTTCTCCGTCAAGAAGGCTTCTTGCAATTCCTATTGAGGCTTGTTCGAGCAAAATACCCATATGAGATGCTAATCCAATTCTTCTTGGATGCAAGATTCCATTGCCGTCAAAAATTAAAATGTCAGGCTTAATCTTAAGCTTAGCATAAGCTTCTGATATAGCAGGCCCTTCTCGGTAAGCAAGAAACCCTGCCATATAAGGGAGTTTTTCATCCACGACAGAATAAACTTTTTCTTTTACTTCCATTGATTTGTAATCGCAAACCACAACAGCAGCTATGACTTTATTTTCCTTGAAAGCTGCGTCAACTCCGCCAATCAGCTCAAGTTTTTCAAAAGAATCCTTGATCAACACTTTTTTAGCTAGCTTAAGCTGCTCCCCCTTTAGCTTGCTGAAGTTAATCATATGATAAAAGTATGAATTGGTTAATTAAAACTTTATCGTGCCAGTATAAACTAGGTACGCTAAAATTGCTGCTATGATTATGAAGACGAGAATATATGGCCACCATGAAGATTTCTTTTGATTCGGAGTTGTTGTATTTGTATCTTGTCCAGTTAGGTTTTTTGCTTTTTCTTCTTCAGCATCTTTCACTTGCTGAGCAGCTTTTAGTTGTTCGGTAGTTCTTTTCGCATCACTCTCTTTCATTCCACCTTCCAAGAGTGAGTCATATACACCACCTTCACTACCACCCTTCCCAAATAATTCTCTTCCTTTTTCAACAAGTTTTTCATCAACCATGATTAGAAAATAACTGATCCCCCTATCACCTCTTTTTTAAATAATTTGGCCCCCCAAATGATTTATACGTGGGGGTGGTTTGAGAAGAAATCTTTCGAGGGGGCCAATTGAAGAGCATTATTTTTTATTATTCACCTTACCATTGATTTTGGTGGTTTGCGCATCTCTCTGATCCACAATAATCCTATATGCTGCAAATCCTTGTTGAGTTTGTCGCTTATCTTGTATGTTTTTTTGTAAAGATCGTAATCAATCAATCCCATGCTTTTCATGGGTGTCAAGATCCTGTCATAAAACTGCCTTTTGTTGTATGAAACCTTGACTTTCTTGCCTTTGTATGGGGGTTCATCTATTAAATCGGTAATTAAATTACCTTCATGAAGCTTAGTTGCGAACAAAGACATCTCTGTCTTGCCTATCTCGCCACCGTTGTCCTTAATCATCTCTATAAGGAGTTTGGCAACGATTATCTGCTGCTTTGTTGCAAATACAACCTCATATATGTCTTCAGGCAGATTAAACCTGTCGAACAAAATAACCATAGTAAGTGGAGAACAGTACAAGTATTTAAATATTTCGATTTTAGATACTAGTATAGGAATTTGTATATTGATTATTGGAGAGTAGCTAATTTTTACTCATAAACACCTTTAAGATACCCATATAATCCAGATCAACTTCAATATCCCAATCATCTGGAAAGCATTGGAAATAGCTTTTCCAGGCGTATCTTTCATCCAGGAAAATGATTGCGCCTTTGTCAGTTTCTGAGCGTATGCAACGGCCTGCGTTTTGCAGGCATTTTGTTATAGCAGGAAGAAAGTATCCGTATTCCAAACCTCGTCCATACTTGTCATCATAATATTCTGTCAACAATTTAGTTTCGACATTGGGTTTCTGCAAAGGCAAACCAACAATGATTACTGCTTTGAGTACATCTGGCATGTCGATTCCTTCTCCAAAAGAGCCTGTTGAGATTCCTAAAAGCACAGCGCCTTTATGATCCTTAAAAGATGCAAGCAATTTTTCTTTTTCTGTTTTTATCATTTTTTGTTTTTCAATAAAAATTGGCTTTTTGCATACTTTTCGGAAATGTTCATTGACATTCAACATCAGGTCATAGCTTGGAAAGAAAATTGCGGAATTTCCTTTGACATGATTTACTATATCTCCGCAAATCTTGGCTATTTCACCGTATTGCTTATGGTTTCTTTCAACAAATTTTGTTGTTGTCTTTGGAATCACTAAATTTAACCTGTTTTTCTTTGGGAACGGGCTCTTGTATTCTTTTTCAACGACATCTTTTCCGAAACCAAGAATATCCTGGTACATTGAAGTCGGAGTCAAAGTCCCCGACATCAGGATTGTCGAATAGCTTTTGTCTATGACTTCCTTTGCAGCTAGAGAAGGATCCAGGCACCTATAGGACAAAATGACTTTTAGCTTTTTGTTTTCCATTGATTTCGTCAATATCCTTCCAAAACCAATGTCAGAGCCAAGCCATGTTTCAAGAAATTTAGCGATGCTCAGGATAAAGCTTTTCTTTTGCTTGTCCCTTATGTCCTCTCCTGCAAATAAAAGCTCTGAAAGGACATCGTCATAGCTTTTTTCCTTTGTTATTGCATCAACAAAAGCGTTTTTTGTCACGACATTTTCATTATCGATGTCTTTTCCTGTCTCAAACAAAGCATTTTCAACAATCTCAAGATTTTCAAGTGTTTCTTTATAGTTGTACCTTCTTGCTTCTTTTTTAGCATTCTCAATTATCAAGCTTGAAGTTTTTTGAGTCAGTAGCTCCCTGATTCTTGCCGGCAGATTGTGGGCTTCATCCACAATCAAAACAATATTTTCAAGCTGTTTTTTAATTTTAAGAAGAAAACTTTCCCTGATGCTGTGATTAAACATATAATAATAGTCAACAACTATCACTTTTGCATTTGAAGCAGTCAAAGTCGCCAATTCATAAGGGCACATTGTTTTTTTCCTTCCCTGCTCTATCATTTCATGCACATGGCAGGGCCCGATGACTTTTAATTCTTCAATAGTCTGCTGTGCAGCTACAGTCGGCTGTGAATTCTTCTTTCTTGTGTTAAGGTAAAACTCGCATTTATTGCCCTCCCTTAATTCTTTGCAGTATTCATGGAAAGAGCCTGATGCCATTGCCTCAACGCCATTCTGCAGGCACATCCATTTTTTTCCTATGACGTCGGCAACCTCAAAATTAGTGCCAAATTTTTTCTTGATCTGCTTTAAAGTGTCCACAACAATCTTGTGCTGCGTCTGTCTTGATGTCAGGAAAAATATTGTAAGGTTCTGCTTCATTGCCAATGACAGGATTGGCGCCAATGTCGCAATCGTCTTTCCAATTCCAGTTGGAGCGTGCATAATGATGCTTTTTTTATCTTTTACAGCATTATAAACATCAGAAATCATATTAGATTGAATATCCCTGACTTTATCATAAGGAAAATAGATTTCTTTCTGGAGTTCTTCGGTGAGCATAAGAAATAGTAGTTAAATAGAGTTTATAAGGATTGTTTTTTAGATTTTGATTTATTGGTATATAAATTCAGTGCTTGAACAATCTTATCCCGGTAAACACCATGGATATATTGTGCTCATCAGCTGCTTTTATGACTTCTTCATCTCTTATTGAGCCGCCGGGCTGTATGATTGCTGTCACTCCTGCTTTTGCTGCCTGGTCAACTCCATCCCTAAAAGGGAAGAATGCATCTGATGACATTACAGAACCTTTTATCTTTTCTTCATTCTTCATGATTGCGATGTTGACAGCGTCAACCCTTGACATCTGGCCGGCACCTATCCCAACTGTGACATCATCTTTCACGAAAACAACGGAATTTGACTTTACATGCTTGTTGACTTTCCAGGCAAAGATCAGGTCTTTCAGTTCTTCCTTTGTCGGCTTTCTTTTCGTAACGACTTTAAGATCTTTTTCATTCAGGTCTGGATACTGCCTTGTCTGCACAAGAAGCCCGCCTATAACTCTTTTCATGTCCGGACTTTTGTAATTCTTGGTTATGGGTCCTGTCTCAAGCAGCCTTATGTTCTTCTTGGCTTTCAGAATTTCCAAAGCCACTTTTTCAAAGCTTGGGCATATGACAACTTCGATGAATAACGGCTTCATCACTTTTGCAGTTTCAGCATTGCAAGGCTTGTTCAATGCAATGACGCACCCAAACGCTGATTTTGGGTCAGCTTCATGCGCTTTTTTGTAAGCTGCTTCTATCTTTTTTGCAGACGCAACACCGCTTGGGTTTGTATGCTTTATGACAGCTGCAGTTGGATCCTTGAAATCTTTTATCAGCTCAAAAGCATCGTTTGCATCAAGAATATTGTTGTAGGAAAGCTCTTTTCCATGCAGCTGCTTTGACGTGCTCACGCAGCTTTCATCAATCCAGTATGCCCTGTAGAAAGCAGCTTTCTGGTGCGGATTCTCCCCATACCTTAAGTCCTGTATTTTCCTGAAGGTAAAATTGTATATGTCTGGCAAGGAATCATTGAGGAAATGCTCTGCAAAATACCTGCCTATGATTGTGTCATACCTTGCTGTCTGCAAAAACGCTTTTGTGGCAAGATTCTTTCTGAACTTCTGGTCGATCTGCTTTGATTTGATTCTTTTTATGGTTTCCTGATAATCTTTGGGATCAATCACCACCAATACATCTTCATGATTCTTTGAAGCAGCCCTTACCAAAGAAGGGCCTCCGATGTCAATGTTCTCTATTATCTCGCCTAATCCGGAATTGCTTTTCATGGTTTCTTCAAAAGGATAGAAATTCACAACAACTAAGTCTATTGCTTTGATATTCAGTTTTTTTAATTCCCCCATGTGCTTCTTGCTTTTCCTGTCGGCAAGTATGCCTGCAAATACATTTGGATGCAGCGTCTTTACCCTTCCGTCAAGCATCTCCGGGAATTTGGTGACTTCAGAAATTCTGGTTGCTTTTACATTGTTTTTTTCAAGAATTTTCGATGTGTTTCCGGTGGATATTATTTTTATTCCAAGCTCTGAAAGCTCTTTTGCAAATTCTGCAATTCCTTCTTTGTTTGATACTGAAATCAAAGCTGTTTTAATCATTTTATTTGTTGTTTTTTATTATTTGATTTTTTAATCAATTTTATTTTTTATTAATTATTGAAAATTAGTCGCAAATACAATTACGACTGGTTCGCATACACTTAATGAATTATTTGTGCACTCATTACTTCAGTATTGTACTGGACTCTTTTTGACAATAAAAAACTATTTTTAAAAAATAATCAAATTCTTTTAATCCTCTACTTTAACTTTATTATTCTCGACTTTTATCTTTCCCTTGCTATACAAATCTATTGCTTTTACCAGCAGTTCCTGCTCAACTTTCTGGACTTTTGGTTTCAATGTATCAATTGTTTCGTTTTCATCAATATTTACTTCTTTTTGGAATATGATTGGCCCTGTGTCTTCTCCTTCATCAACAAAATGGAGGGTTGCTCCTGTTACTTTTTCCTTATTCTTTAAAACTTCAGCATGAACTGCCTTATCCATTCCCGGATATTTTGGCAATAAGCTTGGATGGATGTTCATTATCTTATTTTTGTACTTGTTCACAAACCAAGGGCTTAGAAATCTCATGTAACCGATAGTCAATATCAGTTCTGCATTGCTTTCATCAAGAATTTTTGCAACTTCCTTGTCAAAATCTTCTCTTTCTTTATTCTTAGAATCAATAAAAGCCGCTTTTATGTTGCTAATTTTAGCTCTTTCAAGCGCATAAGCATCTTGTTTGTTGCAAATTAAAACAGAAATCTTAGCATCAAGCTGCTTGGAGTTTATAGCATCTATTATGGCCTGCATATCTGTGGCTTTGGTGGATGCTAAAATGCCAAGATTAATCATAAGAACCCCCTTTATGCAGAAGAGTATAGGTTGATATTTAAAGGTTTTGGGTCTATCTAACTCTCAATACCCCTCAAACTTCTCAATCTTGATATTCTGTTGCGGAACATTCATGCTTTTCAATAAGTTAGTCAGCCCATCAACCATTCCCGGCGGGCCGCAGATGTAGAAAACAGCGTTATTTATATCGCTGCAGTTTTCTTTGATCATTTTTTCATCAATTCTTCCTTTTCTGCCCTGCCAGTCATCGCCTTCAGCATTGGTGATTGTATGGATAACTTTGAGATTTGGATTTTCTTTTTCAAAAGAGTGCCATTGATCTTCAAAGACAATGTCTGCTGGTGTTTTGTTTGAGTAAAGCAAAGTCATTTTTATCGGAAGCTTATTATCAGAAGCATATTTTATCATATTCCTGAAAGGCGTTACTCCAATACCTCCGCTGAGAAACATTATCTCTTTTGCGTCTTCTTTCAGGACAAAAATTCCCATCGGGCCTTTTACTTTTATTTTGTCGCCAACTTTTAGGCTGTCCAATTTGTGCTTAAAATCACTTTCACCTGATTTTGTGCAAATCAAAATGAATTCTTCTGTTGGAGATGAAGCAATTGACAATGGTTTTATCTTTTCATCAGATTCAATATCCAGTTCAACCATGAAGTATTGGCCGGGCTTGTAATCAACAGTCTGCATACCTAAATCTAATTTGAAACTTTTTACATCCGGTGTTTCTTGTTTGATTTCAACCACATTGAGTTCTAAGTTGAGTACCATTATCCACCTGTTAATCAAATGACTATTTAATATTTTTTATGTAATGAGTAAATTTATAATACAATTGGGATTACTTTAAAGTATGGAAGACTTAGTTTATAGCCCTCCTTTATTGGTAAGAGTTGAGGCAGAGTTTGGGATATTTGGTCCAATCACGAAATCAGCTAATCCCGAACATTGTAGGGGCAAGTATGTTGTTTACAGTGATGGGGAAAATAAGGTTAGGCTATATGGAATGTTGTGGGTGAAAGCTGGCGATGACGATGAAAAACTTACATTATTCTCTCACAAAAAAATTAAAGATACACTTGAAAAAGTTGGTGAGACAGTAGACATAAATGAATTGCTATTGTCAGGCGGCATGATAACATTGGATGATCCAGCAAGAACTATCAGGGTTTTTGGTAGAAGTACTACAAGAGGGAGGGCTCCAAAAGCCCTTTTGGAAAGGCTTCTGGCAGTTCCAGACCACAGGGTGGAAATTTCTGCCGAAGAATCTGCATTAGTAATACCTGGTCAAGAAGGTGTCAGGGAATGGTACGGGAGACATGGTTTTCTGTAGGAAATTAGGTAAGGATTAAAGAATAATCAACGTTTAGCCAATTCCATTGCCTTCAAGGTATTCTGCAGCAGCATAGCTCGCGTCATAGGACCTACACCGCCTGGGACTGGCGTGATGTAACCTGCAACTTCTTTGACGCTTTCAAAGTCGACATCACCGATAAGTTTGCCGCCTTCACGATTAATGCCTACATCAATAACAACAGAACCTTGTTTTACCATGTCTTTTGTAACTAATCTTGGCTTTCCGCAGGCAACAACAAGAATGTCAGCTTTTTTTGTATGCTCTGCAAGATTTTTTGTTTTAGAATGACATATTGTAACAGTTGCATTTTTCTCAAGCAACATCATGGCAGTTGGTTTGCCGACAGTATTGCTCCTTCCTACAACAACTGCGTTTTTCCCTTTGATTTCCATACCAGTTGATTCAATCAAATAAAGAACAGCTCTGGCAGTTGCAGGGGCTAAGATTGTATTTTCAGAAACTAAATTACCCAAATTAAGCGGGGTAAATCCATCAACATCTTTGTGAGGCAGTATGGAATCTATGATCAGGTTTGCATCAATCTGTTTTGGCAATGGCAATTGAACCAGAATTCCATGTATGTTTGTTTTTTGGTTAAGATCATTGACTAATTTCAATAAATCCATTTCGTTAATATCTTTATCAAGATTAAACCTTTCGCAATAAAGTCCAACTTCCTTGCTGTCTTTTTCCTTGAAATTGACATAAATTTCAGAAGCTGGATTGTTGCCGACCAAAACTAAAGCTAAACCTGGCTTTTCCTTAAGATTTTTTACTTTTGACTTTAAGTCATTGATTATCTTCTCTGCGATTTTTTTCCCGTCGATTATTTCAGCTGTCATTTTAGAACATCAAACTCAGGATACAATGGAAATTTCTTGCATAATTCAACAACTTCATTTTTTATTTTCTTAATATTCTCATTTTTACTTATTTCTTCCTTAAATTTTTTCAGATAAGCTTTTCTTTCTTCCTTGTCAGAAGGTAGATTGTAATCTTTGATCTCTTTAACAATATCAGCTATCCATTTTCCAATCATTTCCATTTCTTTTTCTTTCATTCCCCTTGTAGTTATTGTTGGTGTTCCTAACCTGATTCCAGTAGGATAAAAAGGAGAAGAAGGATCAGCAGGAATTGTATTTTTGTTAACTGTCATATTGGCAGCTTCAAGAGCATCCTGAACAAAAGTCCCATGCCCCTTTCCAAATGGAGTAAGATCAACGAGCATCATATGGTTGTCTGTACCGTTTGTGACTAACTTAATCCCATTACTCATTAAACTTTTTGCCAAAGCTTTTGAATTTTTTACAATTTGTGCTGCATATTCTTTAAAGTTGGGTTTCATAGCTTCCTCTAGTGCCACGGCAATTGCAGCAGTTTGATTATCGTGAGGGCCGCCTTGTAATCCAGGAAAAACAGCTCTATCAATTTTTTTGTCCAGCTCAGGATCTTTGTCGAGGCCTTTTTGAGTTACCATTATCATTCCACCTCTTGGACCTCGTAAAGTTTTATGAGTTGTTGTAGTAACTATATGTGCATAAGGAACAGGACTTTTATGAACCCCCCCTATCACAAGACCTGAAACATGAGCTATATCAGCCACTAAATAAGCCCCTACACTATCTGCAATTTTCCCTAATTCTTCAAAAGGAAATTCTCTTGCATAAGCAGTTGCGCCAACCCAAATTAATTTTGGTTTATGCTGTTCTGCTAAATTTTTAATTTCATCCAAATCTAAGTAACCATCAGTCTTTACATGGTAAGGAACACTTTTGTAATATTGTCCAGTTACGCTTGCTTTCCAACCATGCGTTAAATGACCGCCATCAAGCAGATTATGCCCCATAATAGTATCACCGGGCTTACATAATGCAACATAAACAGCAAGATTAGCTGGACTTCCAGAATAAGGCTGTACATTAGCATGCGGGACTTTAAAGGCTTTTTTTGCTCTCTCTATCGTTAATGTTTCAACTTCATCAACAAATCGATTTCCAGCATAATATCTTTTCTTAGCGTAACCTTCAGAATATTTACAATTAAAGAAATTACCTAATGCTTGAAGAACTGCCTTACTAACAAAATTTTCACTTGGAATTAACTCCAGACCATCTCTTATTCTAGTTCCTTCTTTTTTTATCAATCCATATACTTCAGGGTCAGTCTTTGAGATATCATTCATCATTGAAATTTTGATCACCACCCTAAAAATATCCTTTTTACCTAGACTTCTTTCTTAGTCGTCTCTCTTTCTTCATTCTCTTGCGCTGCCATTTCCAACGCATTTGCTGCTTCTTTTTCCATCGACGGGAACTTCTTTTCATAGTTTTTAGAATAAGAAGGGGATATATAAAGATTTTGAGAAAAATATGTAATATTTTAGATTTCTGAAGTTGATTTTACATTTTCAATCCGTTGCCTTCGGCAACAATAATTAGTCTCGGCGAAATTTGTTTTGCCACTAAATTTCGCCTCGGAATATTGCAATGATTGGCGAGGCCTGAGCGCCTGGCAACAAGCGAAGGCCGAGCACAAACTGTTGTGAGCGACGAAGTCGCGAACGGGTTCAAAATCGAATGAAACAAAAAATATTGTGGCGAACGGATTGAAAAACTTCATACTAAATAATTACCAAAAATACCAAATCAAAATATTTAAATACTATTAAAACAGAATACACTTGTTGTTAGATATTATAGGATAATTTTACTGTAAAATTCCGCAACCTTTATAAACAAGAAGTTAATCCCACTCATAATGGAAAATAATCCTTCTTTAGACAAAAGACTATGATTTCATTGTTATTTTTGCTAAGAAGGGATTACTATGCCTTTTATTCCACTATACGCCCTGGTAGTGTAGCCTGGAACAGCGTAAAGGCATAAAAAATTAATTTCGCTGCAGCAACTATCATGAAGCCCTGTCGTATTGAATAATGCGGAACGGCTTCGACTCGGGTTCAAATCTGCATGCCGTATGCACAGGGCAGCGGCATGCTGTCGAAAGTCCCGACCAGGGCGCTTTCATAATAATGGGCCGGTAGCTCAGCCTGGTAATTGCCAATTGTTAGCAATTGGGCAATAGAGCATCTGTCGAAAATGACTGCAATAAATTTGCAGGCAGTCGGGGTGAAACTTTTAATCAGGTGGTCGCGAGTCCGAATCTCGTCCGGCCCACTATATCCTAATAAATAGCGACAAACCAAAAGATGAAGAAGCAAAAATTCAAAGTTGACAAACACATACTGACTCCAAAACACTCAAAGCTTGGTGAAAGAGAAAAAGGGCAGCTACTTGAAAAATATCATGTAACTTCTAAAGAGATGCCAAAAATTCTCAAGACAGATTCAGCTATAAAACAATTGGGCACCAAGTCGGGCGATGTTATAAAGATAATCAGAAAAAGTCCAACAGCCGGAGAGTCAGTTTTTTACAGGGTGGTATCTGATGTATAAATACGGAAAAATCCTAATCCAAAAATATTTTGAGGAGCAAAGTTTTGTAGATTCAGATATTGAGTCGTTCAATAATTTTATTGATAAAATACTTCTTAACATAATTGAAGAGAACAGGGAGATTGTACCGACAATCATCCCCCATAATATTGACGAATTCAAGATAAGGCTCGACAAAATCTGGGTCGAAAAGCCAAAAATGATTGAAGCTGATGGTTCAAGCAGGAACATTTACCCAATGGAAGCAAGGCTAAGGAAAATAACTTATTCTGCTCCTACCTGGATAACAGTCAGTGCGCATATCAATGGCGTTCAGCGTGAAAGTTTTGACACGCAGATCGGAAATTTGCCAATAATGCTGAAGAGCAAATGGTGCCATCTGCATAAATTAAGCAAAGAGGAATTGATATCAAAAGGCGAAGATCCGGATGAACCGGGCGGCTACTTCATAATCAACGGAACTGAAAAAGTCCTTATCACAATTGAAGATTTGGCTTCCAACAAATTTTTAATAGAAGAAAACGCAACAGGCCCAAGTGCAACTGTAGGCAAGCTATTTTCAGAATACGGTTCTTTTAAGATTCCGCATACCCTTGAAAAGATGAAAGACGGGCTGTTCTATCTCACTTTCACCAGAGTAAAAAGAATCCCGATCATTGCAGTAATAAAGGCTTTAGGATTATTAAAAGACGAGGAAATAACAAGATTTATTTCATCAGAAAGGCAATTTGATGAAGTTATAATTAACTTACTGGAGTTTGTAAGCATCAAAAATGAAGATGAAGCTCTTGATTTTATTGCAAAAAAGATCGGAATTACACAATCAAAAGAAATAAGAATTGAAAGGATGAGGGAAATTCTTGACAAATACTTATTGCCTCATCTTGGCATAAAAAAAGAAGACAGGATTTCTAAGGCCTATAACCTTTGCAAAATGCTCAAGAAATATATTCTTGCATCAAACAATGAACTGGATTTCGATGACAAGGACCATTACATCAATAAAAGACTCAAGATGAGCGGCGACCTGCTTGCTGACCTGATAAGACTGAACTTGAAAGTCCTTATAGGGGATCTGTTGTATAATTTCCAAAGAATCGTTAAAAGAGGAAAATTTCCTTCTATAAAAGTCATAATCAGGGATAAACTGCTTACCCAAAGAATATACTCATCAATGGCAACAGGGGTTTGGGTTGGCGGAAGAAAAGGGATAAGCCAGCGTATTCAAAGATTGAATTATCTTGAGACATTGTCGCATTTGCAGAGAGTTGTAAGTCCTTTGAGCGCTTCACAGGAAAATTTTGAGGCAAGAGAGCTACACCCGACGCATCTGGGAAGATTATGCCCTATTGAAACTCCGGAAGGGACCAACATTGGCCTGAGGAAAAATCTTTCATTGCTTTGCACGATATCCGGAAGCGCAAACGAAGATGAAATTTTGAAATCGTTGAAAGGAATGGAGCTAAAACTTGTAAAATAAAATGGCAGAAGTCTATTTGAACAGTAAATTTGTAGGAAGTGTCGATAATCCTATTGAATTTGTGCAAAAAATAAGGGAAGAAAGAAGAAAAGGCATAATTACTGATAATCTTAATGTATTCTATAAAGATAATGCAAATGAAATCCAGCTGGAAAGCTCAAAAGGCAGGGCAAGAAGACCTTTGATAATAGTCAAGGACGGCGTCCCGTTACTGACTGAGAGGCACATAAAGCAATTGGAAAAAAATGAGATTTCGTGGAGTGATCTGGTTAAGCAGGGCATAATTGAGTATTTGGATGCTGCAGAGGAAGAAAATTCTTTAGTTGCATTTTTTGAAGGTGAGTTGACTCCGGAACATACACATCTGGAAATAACACCCTTAAGCATGCTTGGATATTGTACTTCTCTTGTTCCGTATGGAAACTTCAACCAGTCAACAAGGCTTAATGCAGGATCAAAAAATCAAAAACAAGCACTTGGGTTTTATGCATCAAATTTTGCTGTAAGGATGGATATGGATGTTAATTTGCTTCACTATGGACAATTGCCTGTTGTTAATACAATAATGCACGATATTTCTGGTTATGACAAGCATCCTGCCGGCCAAAACATAATTGTGGCTATCATGAGCTATAAGGGATATAACATGGAAGACGCAATTATTCTTAACAAGGGGTCCATTGACAGGGGATTCGGAAGATCAACATATTACAGGCCAAGCGTGGCAGAGGAATTGAGATATGCCGGCGGCTTGATTGACCAAGTAGGAATTCCGGATAAAGATGTCAAGGGATACAAGACAGAAAAAGATTACAGATTTTTAGAGGACGACGGGATTATCTATCCGGAAGCAAAGGTCAAGGAAGGGGATGTTGTAATCGGAAAAACTTCTCCGCCAAGATTCTTAAGTTCAATGGAAGAATACAGCCTGGCATCAAGCACCAGAAGGGAAAGTTCCATCAATTTAAAGCATGGGGAAGAAGGAGTTGTTGATTTTGTGATGATAACAGAGAATGAAGAAGGCAACAAGCTTATCCAGGTAAGATTAAGGGATGAAAGAGTTCCTGAAATCGGAGACAAATTCACAAGCAGGCACGGCCAAAAAGGAATTGTCGGATTGATTGTTCCTCAAAGCGATATGCCATTCTCAGCAAATGGAATTGTTCCGGACCTGATTTTCTCGCCGCATGGAATCCCATCCAGAATGACAATTTCACATCTGATCGAAATGGTTGCCGGCAAAGTAGGTGCTTTGGCCGGGAGACACATCAATGGAACAACATTCGATGCAGAGCCAGAAGAAAGATTGAGGAAAGAATTGCTTTCATTGGGATTTAGGGAGAGCGGCATGGAAACTTTGTACAACGGGCAGACAGGTGAGCAGTACCAGGCAAAAATATTCATCGGAAATATGTACTATCTTAAGTTAAAGCATATGGTTGCTAACAAGATCCACTCAAGGGCCCGCGGTCCAATACAGCTTTTGACAAGACAGCCGACAGAAGGACGAGCAAAGGAAGGCGGATTAAGATTGGGAGAGATGGAAAAAGACACTTTTGTAGCCCATGGTGCATCATTACTGCTAAAAGAAAGATTTGACAGCGACAAAACAGTTGTTCCGGTCTGCGAAAGCTGCGGTATAATCGCCATCAAGGATAATTACAAGAACAAATCTTATTGCCCAATATGCGGAGAAAATGTAGACATCAATGACATTGAGATAAGCTATGCATTCAAATTAATGCTTGATGAGTTTAAGAGCTTGGGCATTTATCCAAAACTTCAATTGGAGAGCAAGTATTGAAAATTTAAATGAGGGATTTTTTTAAAAAAATATTTTTTTATTTTTAAAATGAGCCCAGTACAATAACAAAAAATTCAATATAAAAAATTAATAATCACAGAAATCAAAGATTTCTGGGAACTTAGAAAATTCAGAGAATTTTCAAAGTAATAAAAATTAAAAAAGAAAAAATAAATTAAAAATTCAATAAAATTAAACAAAATCCAAAAATAAAATAAAAATCCAAAAAATAAAATGGCAGACTTAATTTCAGAATACAAAGGCAAGCTTCCGGATAAAATAATGGACGATATCAGGAGCAACCTGCCTAAAAGTGTAAGTGACGCCAAATTGAAAAAAATCCTGGAAGCGGCTTACAATGAATACAATAATGCAAGAGTGCATCCTGGAGAATCAGTTGGTTTGATTTCTGCAGAATCAATTGGG
>CEPX01197953.1_pt1 | contig 50440 bp, 55 predicted proteins | sample 361361 | NCBI WGS metagenome assembly CEPX01 (sample SAMEA2619974, study PRJEB7988) | marine metagenome | biome: marine biome (ENVO:00000447); feature: mesopelagic zone (ENVO:00000213) & marine oxygen minimum zone (ENVO:01000065); material: "saline water (ENVO:00002010), including plankton...
ACAGGTCATCCGATGGAATTGCACGACCAACCGGTTCGGGCCTCCCACCTGATTTCTCAGATGTTCACCCTGCCCATGGCAAGCTCACTTGGTTTCGGGTCTTATGCACACTACAATTATTTCGCGCTATTAACACTCGGTTTCCCTATGGCTCCGCACGAGAGTGCTTAGCCTGCAATATACATAAACTCGTTGGCTCATTCTTCAATAGGCACGCCGTCGAGGATTAGATCCTCTTCGACTCCTTGTAGATATACGGTTTCAGGTCTATTTCACTGTCCTCACCGGACTGCTTTTCACCTTTCCCTCACGGTACTAGTTCACTATCGATCTCTAAAAGTATTTAGCCTTACCAGTTAGTTCTGGCAGATTCACTCAAGCTTTTCGTGTCTTGAGCTACTCAAGGACAACAACAAAAGAGTTGTTTTATTTTCACGTACAGGACTATTACCCTCTTGGGTGCTTCTTCCCAGAAGCTTCCGCTAACAAAACAATTTGTAACTCCTCTTGCTTTAAAAGCAACGTCATTGCCTTACTACCCCCGGCGCCACCTTTACCATCTGACTATCCAGACAGTAAAGGTGATGTCAGGTTTGGGCTGTTTCCATTTCGCTCGCCGCTACTCCGGAAATGTGCTGTACAAGTACAGCTTGTTTTCTTTTCCTCCAGGTACTGAGATGTTTCACTTCCCTGGGTGTACTCCTTAACTAGAGTTAAGGTGACCATTACTGGCCGGGTTTCCCCATTCGGAAATCTCCGGATCAAAGATTGCTAGGCATCTCCCCGAAGCTTATCGCAGCCACGCCACGTCCTTCATCGCCTTCTAGAGTCTAGGCATCCACCGTATACCCTTAATTTCCTACTAGGAAATTTAAAAACCGCTATATGAGTTTTAAATGCGATATATTTCTACTATTAAGTTTTCAAAGTCCTCACGAATTTGGATTAAAAAAACCGCTCTCTGAAGCGGCGTCTGGCGGCACACAAGAATCCGCGGCTACCGTCTGCGCTTCATTAATTGCTCTTTTCTTAAATCAAACATCGTGTGGCTAGAAGTATACCCGTTTGGGGCACTGTGTCAACTTATTTAGCTTAAAATCGCACAACCCCGCCCTGTATACGACAGGGCGGGGTTGTTTGAAATTCGTTGTGAAATGAAAGAATCTACTTTCGAGATACTTCCTTTCGAATCCTTCCGAGGTAGTCCGCCGCAGCGTCTTGTCCTCCGAGTCCAAAAGCAAGTCCAAATCCAAGTGATAGTGCAACTACAACTCCAGTAAATAGAGTTTGAACGAATGCTGTTGCAACACCAATCTGGTCAAGTGATGCAAGAATTGCAAACACCCAGATTGCCCACTTAGCTACACTTCCAAGTAGGTTTGCTGCATCCAATCCCGCAGCCTTCGCAGCTCCGGCAACAACATTTCTTGCAACTTCAGCAATAACTGCAGCAACAAGAAGAATGAGTACCGCCGCAATCACGCGAGGGAGATAGAGAAGTACAACTTCCTCAAGGAAGATATTTACTTGGTCGAGGTTTAGAACATCTAGTGCCGCTACTAAGAACACAACTATCGCAAACCACTTCACCAACCCCCCGAGAAATTCTCCTGAGTTAAGTGAAAAACCAGCGCGATTTAGAGTGTCCTCAACTCCCGCACTTCTTAGGGCATTATCCACCTTAAGAGATGCAACAATTTGAGATACAACACGACCGAGCACCGAACCAACTATCCAACCGATGATAAAGATTATCAACGCCACTACGACATTTGGTACAAAATCGATGATGCCAAGCCAAAGGTCTTGGAAAGACCTTTGTAAAACCTCTGTCCACGTTTCTAGTAACATATAACAGTGTGTCCCACTCAAATAAACGAGCAGGTGCCTAGGCTATAAAGCTTATAGAACTGTATTTTGTTTTAAATCGACCTATATTAATGATAACACCACGCAAATGTGTTTTATCAAAGAAGCTGTGGACTGTTTTGTCGCACAACCGAGCCACCTACTGTGTTACTTTTAACTTCTCTGCGCTTTGCCACTCTCCAAGTCGGTCAACAACGGTTTGATGAGGGTAATCCAGAACATCGCGGATTAATTTGTCATATACGTTTAGACGATATTTAAATTCTTTTGTAGGAAATATTGCATAACGAAGCTCGCGCCCAATGTCGGCCTCAATTCCTTTGATTGCAGCCTCCAATTTAGTCGTTTTTATGTTGTCCCCTACTATTAGTATGTCAATTCTAGAATCCCAGTCTTGTATGAATACTCCGGATATAATGACTAGCTTTAGAGAGCCAGAGCCAGAAAGTTTTTTTACTATTTCATTCTGCTGAAGAGGAGCAGCGTTTATCAAAAAATTTCTTAGCGCTTGAAGATATTTAAACTTCGGATTTAGAGTAAATCCTTTTACTCTTTTTTTTACTAACTTTTTATTTTTACCGCGCCCACGCATTACTTCCTTAAAAAAAGAAATGCGTTTTATAAGTCCAGCGCTCTCAAGTGTTCTAGTCTCACTTCTTGCTGTGTAATCCAGTACTCGCGCACGTTTTGCTACATCACTATTTTCAAAACTCTCCCCTTCGTTAAATAAAAACAGTCTCATTACTTTAACGCGAGCTTGCGAGCCAAATAACTTTGATAGAATTTCCATAGCCCTATTTTACCCACCCGAAGACAGTAGCGCTAGATTTGACAAAATATAAAAAATGACGACCTCCCGTCTCCCTTGAGCCAGACGGTCCAAACCGTCATTCATGCTGTTGCAACTCTGGGTATGGAGCCCATAAGGGATGCGATTGCCACAGCCATTACCTCCTTGTTGAGGTCTTCTAGTACATAAACACCTTGAGCTCCGCCGCCGAAATCTCTCCAGAAGTCGCTCGCCATTGAGACCAGTATGATCTTTGGTCCGAGACCACTTGTCTCGGACTTCGAGAACCTTCCGCACCATCCCGCACAAGGCCTCTTCTGCCTCACTCGGATACATCCTCGTTGGAGTTACTGCACGGACCGAGCAGTCAATAACGCAGAGTTCAAACTGGCCGGACCGGATTTGTTCCTGGAACTCCTCCCACTTAGTTGAAAGACATGCTTCGTACTCATCCACACACATGCGCATCCACCTAAGAATTCCTTCTCCTCTGCAATATAGCGCTATTTTCATTTTTGCGCCCCTTTCAAAGTTTCTTCCTCAAAACACCCTGCTTGAAAACCTATCAGAGTGATCTATTAAATGCAATAGAAAGCAAAAAAGGGCTTTCAAAAGCCCTTTTTTGCAACTCAACCGGTTGAGTCGATTATTTTAGTGTTGCCGTTCCACCAGCTCCATCAATTTTTGCCTTAATTTCTTCTGCCTCTTCTTTCTTTACTCCTTCTTTAAGTACAGCGGGAGCTCCTTCTACCATGTCTTTTGCTTCTTTAAGTCCTAGTCCAAGCACTTCTTTGACTACCTTGATTACAGCAATCTTCTGGTCTCCCATACTTGTTAGCTCAACTGTAAATGAGTCCTGTGCTTCATCTCCTCCTCCGTCACCTCCGGCACCAGGTGCCGCCACTGCCACAGCCTGTGCTGAAACTCCAAATTTCTTTTCAAGAACTTTCACAAGTTCATTTAGCTCAAGAACACTCATGCTCTCAACTTCTTCAACTAGCTTCTTGAATTTCGCTGGAACTTCTACTTCAGTCCCTTCTTCTTTCTCCTCTTTTACTTCTTCTTTTGGAGCCTCAGCAGGAGCGTCTTCTTTTGTATCTGTTTCAGGAGCTTCCGCTACCTCGTCCTTTTTCTCTTCTTCTGCCATGTTGTTTTTTTAACTTCTAATTAAGATTTCTTCTCTGCAATTGCGTTTATAGCCACCGCAAGTCCCGCAATAGGTGAGTTTATAACATTTACAAACTGACCGTAGAGAACTTCAAGCGGTGGAATGGTAGCAATGCTTTCCATTTCCTCTTTACTCTGAAAACGATTCTCAAAAACACCTCCTAGAATAGAAATGTTTTCTTTGTGCTTTTTAGAAAAATCATAGATCGCTCTTGCTGGTGCAATACTGTCTTCTTTTGAGTCTGTAAAAGATACTGCTACTTCTCCATCAAGAGCCGGCACATCTCCTTCAAACTTAGCGTCCTTAAGAGCTCTTCCTATTAGAGTTTTCTTTGCTACAAAGTAACCAACGCCTTTCTCTTTTAGGTTTTGTCTCATCTCACTTGTATCAGAGACTGATAGTCCGTGGAAATTCACAAATACCACAGAGGAAGCGTCCTTAAACGCATTCTGTAATTTCTCTAAAATTGCTACTTTTTGTTCTTTTGTTTTTGCCATTGTTCTAAAATAAAAATGACCAAATGGACCATGAGCCCGCTTGGCGGATTCGACCTCGGTAGGCCTTATAGGTATTCCCTGCCTACTTTCTCTAGTCCAGTAGCGCTATATTACCCATATATTTATGTGTGTCAAACTATAAAAACAAACCACTCGGCGATCCCAAAGTTTGGACCGGCCGGGCTTTATCATAAAGATCATCAAGGAGGAAAATAGCTCACGAGAATGCTTGCGTACATGCTGATGTTCAGAATAATTTCATCCCAGAAATACACGACAGGAGCACTAACCACTCCCCAGACCAGGAACGCTAGTGCGAACCACACTGGAACGGCTTGCCTATATGGCAAGCGATCTGACCCTCTGTCAGGATCGCTAGGATCCAAAATTGGAGGATGTCTTTGGATGCTCATTTACGCCTCCTTTGTTGCCTAAAAAAACCATATCACAAATGAAAAATTTGAAACACTCAACCCGACAAGCCCTGTTACGCGGACTTGTCGGGTTGTTTTGATCCGAATAACTTGGTCCAGATTGAAGCCGCCATATACCCGAACCAAAAGAACAGCCCGAGGAAAAGGTATGACACAAAGAAAGCCCAAAACCCGTCCACACCTCCGTAATAAATCATCAATCCAACCGGCATAATTGCCCCAAGAAAATTGAGAGCGATTGGAGAAAGAGCTTTCTTGTAGCCAAGAGACTCTAGAGAAATGCCGCCAAGAAAACCAAGAAATGACTGCACTCCATAAATGATTAGAAGCGCTATTCGAATCTCTTCCATTCCTTCATAGTCAGACCAAAATACGTATGCGCCCGCGCTAAATATTAGGATGCTGCCTAAATTAAGAAGAGGCAGACAAGTGCGAAAAGTTATCATATCCACCTCCTATTTATGTTGAAGATCTTACAACCCCTGTCGTGTTTGTACCACATCAAGTTTTCCATAACAACCTAATTTGACAAAACTGCTTTTGATGTTAAAATCCATTCTAGGTAGTAACATAGCAACGCCAAGAATTGGAGTACGCGATGGTTGGCAGATACTCAACGTCCTCTGCGGGTGAAATTAGGAGGCTTGCAGGGGATCACCCCGAGTGGCTCGAAGAGCTTCAGAAATACATCAGAGGTGAAATAGGCGCACTAAGGGATGAAATATCAAGATGGTGCGTCTTGAAAAACTTCTACGTAGATCGGAAGACGGATTCGAGCCACCAAACGACCAAACAAGGGTTTTGATACTTCAGACCGTCGTTGATGAAAACGGCTTCAAGTTTGACCCTGCAAAAACCGAAACATCTTCGCGAGGCGTTAAGGAATGGAAAAGCGCCCCGCGGTCGAAGAATCGACCGCGGGAGACGCAAAAATACGGCCCGCTGACTAACTAGTCAGCGGGCGTTTTTAATTCACATAAAACGAAGTTGGGCCGTCGCTTGAAGCGACGGCCCGTGTTTGACCCTTGCGGATCGAGCTCTGCTGCTCATCGACGTTCAGCAGCTCTTGCCCGCGGTGATGGCGGCGCCGGCTTCGGCGCCGTCGGAATGCTCGCCCTGCGTGACGTCCAGCTCGTTGTCGCCGGCGGAGGAGGCCCGTGCGTCGATCTGCGAGGTGGTCAGGTCGATTCGTTCGGCGAAAGCGCGTGCGGTCATCGTGGTGTCTCCCTTTCGGAGCTAATCCCCCTGATGCCCATAGCGGCAAGGTATTGGTAAATATAGCAAACAAAAAGCATTTAAAAAAAGAACTTAATCCACACCACAATTTTTAGATACGAAAAGAGGAAAGCCCTCCAAAAAGACATTGTTCTGTGCCAGTTAAACGCAGCACAGTACCTTTAGGGAGGGCTTTCGCCGTTAGCAGCTAGCTTGAGGTAGCTAGTGCATCCCCGTCTTACGGGGTGAAATCCTTTTCGGTTCAGCTGAGGGGGAATAGGTATTTTGGTGGGGGGAGATCGATATCCCAGATGGGGCAACTTTTCGCTCCGCCAGAGAAAAATCGGGTTATCTTATTCATTGGAAAACCCCCAGGTTTGTACAAACAAGGTAAATCGAATGCTACCTCGCTAATTACACAATAGCATATAAAAATCATGCAACAATTGACCGACTTTTTAGTTCGTGCATACTCATCAAAGAAAGGGGGTAGAAATGGGTATAGTTTTCGAGTGCCATGAACTAGACGGAGAAAAATCAGCGAGAAACTGCGCCCATTGCGAGAGCGGGGCAATGTGTAAGGATGAAGTGGTTTCAATTATCGCTGCGCGAAAAAAAGTGCGGTTGAGAAGAGCTAACCGAAATGGCTCAAAGATTATCATCATGAACATTGCCTTTTCCGTAGGAGCTTGTGAGCTCCACGAGATGAAGGTAATGGAAGTGGCAGAGGCTGAACTCAAAGGACAAATCAAAGCTATGCAAAAAATATGAAGCGGACCTAGCGTCCGCTTCGCTCTTTTATATAAAAGAAGACCCCGGAAGCGATACTCTACTTCCGGGGTCCGGGCGGCGGGCAACTAAAAACGATTGGATGGCGCCACGGCGCTAAAGCCGAAGGCCTAGCTTGTATAGCGCCGTGGCACCAAACGGCGCGACAGCAGGAGCTTCACTATCCTGCATCGCAGCCTGATGTCGCAGACTCAGTCGAGGGTCGAGGCGGCCACGTCTGCGACACTTGGTGTGAGCTCGGTCGGTCGTCCAGCAACTTACCCACGCCGTTATCCTAAAGAAACTATACCTAAAATAAAAAACCTCGCAAACTCTAAGCCAACAATACCCAAAAAACTTCATCCTTAACATCTCAGCCATGGCTGAGATGTTAAGGATGAGTTATCTTATCCGTTTTTAAGGCGCTGTACCGTATTTCCATTCGAGAATTCCATAATCACAGTTTATCCACGGAGTTTTCCACATTATGCAGTTTTTTAAAAATTGTGAGTGCTAGTATTTCAACAACGTGATATCTAAAAAACAACTAACAGTTGTTGCAGCTCTTGTTTTAATAATAGCAGTTGGCGCTGTGATACTTGCCAGTACAAGGGAACCTTTTGGAGTTTAGTTGGCGGTTTGGGTTTTGGAGTTTATTTTCTTTGTGCCCTCTCCGTCATACGAGGAGGCAAAGAAAGCCACCACAAGACTTGCGGCAATTATTACTACAAAGCCTGTTATGAATTTTATTGAGGATTTATTAAAAAATCTCATTATCTATCAAGTCTAACTATAGCTTGATCTATGGCATCCACAAGAGAAGTATTTCCAGCTAACTGCGCATGAGGCCTAGCCTCTTTATACAGTTCTAGCGACTTGGTATTCTCACCTTTCTCTTCGTAATACCTGGCAAGCTCCATAAGTAAATTTAAATCATCTTTGTTTTTCTTAAGACCATTTAGAAGCGTTTCCTCAGCAAGGTTTGTCTCAGTTTTGTAAGAGATTTTGTAGAGCGTAAATAGGTTCACAAAGTACGAAGGGTCGCTCGCACGCTCCAGAGTCTTTAGCATATATTCCTCTGCTTGTGGAAAGTCGTGACGATAGTAGTGGTATAGGTCTCCAAGGTTATTAAATGCCACTGAATTATTTGGAGAAGCTTTTGTTAAATATATCCATATCTCCTCTGCACCATCAAAATCGTCTATAGTTTTGTAATGTATTGCCAACTCAAGCCAATCAAAGATAGAGTAGGGCTCTTTTCTAAGGCTTTCTCTAGTTTCAGAAAATTTTGGGGCCATAAGGACTTTTAATTCTTCAAATGGAGAATTGTAGATTGCTTCTCTTTCTATGTCTGGATGAGGAACACTTGTGTCTTCAACTAACGTAACTAATGGAATTGACCCTAGGTCAGTATCACTTATTACATCAACACTCGCTCCAGAAGAGATATCGTCACTATCTCTCACTGTTACCTCTGTAGTAGTTGCGCTGTCTAAACTCTCATCATTAACTCCAGGCTTATCACTTAAAATAAAGTAACCAATAGCAAAGACCCCGACAGCTCCTAATATAATTACTGACCTTATAGCATAGCTCATGTGCGGACTATTCTAACAAAACAAATGCAAAAAGCCACCCATTTCTGGGTGGCTTTTTGCTTTCTCTAGCTAGCCAACGTGGTAGTTAATTTAACTAAACACGTTTTGTGTTAGCGACCAACTATTACTGAGATACGATTTCAGCAGTCATATTAGATGACGGAAGTCCTATAAGACCAAATCCGTTGGTCCAGTCGTCATCGTTATACGCAGCTGTAGTCGTAGAGTTCGGTGACCACAAGAAGTCATCGTTTCCATCGTTATCAACCGTCTGAGCTGGTGTCATAAGAGTTGATAGTGACGGGTAACCCGTGTCACCTTCAAGCTGTGTTGAGATAGACGCACCACTTGCTGAGCCTGAAACCGTTCCGCGAACCTCGAAGTATCGAGTAGCTCCCGCTGGAACCTGAATGGTTGTTGAGGCACCAGTTGAAGTGTTTGCTAGGAACTCAATTTGAGTTGAAGAAGTTGCCCAGTTAGTTGGCGCATCTGAATCTACTGCACCGTCTGATGATAGACCAGATACAGGAACTGAGAATAACTGGTCAGTGTAGGCGAAGACGTTCGGCGAAGTCATTGTTGCCGTGGTTGTAGAAAATACAAGTGTGAACTTGTATAGCCCAACCGGTCCTGCTGAGTCAGCTGTAACGCTGAATCGTAGAAGTGACCTGTCACCGTTAGCAAGTGTGTTCGTTGGAAGTGCCAATTTAGCTAGCGTTGGGTACGACTTGTTTGTACGTAGTCCTGAAGCTGCTGTGTCTGAGGTAGAGCTTGATTGAACTGAGGTTCCAGAGTCTGCTCCGTTACCCTCCGTTGCAAACACTCTATCTCCGTCGTAGTCAATCTTGTGAAGTGATCCCGCAGTACCTGGCTTAGATGTACCAATTGCTGCTAGGTCTATCTTCACAGTCAGAAGTGTGTCTACGTCTTTAGTAAGTGTGAATCCACTTGTAAGCGTGGTTGTAGCAACCGTGTTTGTTCCAGTGAATAGTCCTTCACCAACCTTGGTTGTTCCGTCCCAGAGCGTAACCTTTGTGATGTCGGCTGCTGTTGATGATGCAGTAGCACCAGTCAACTGAAGACCTAGTCGGTTAAGCGTGATGTCCTCGTTTGTTGAACGAAGCTTAAGAACTGAAGCAACGTTTCCGGTTGTTCCAGCTGAAGCATGCTTGTATGAAGGGCTTGATGAGTCAAGAAGGACGGTAAATGTACCTGTCGACTTGATTGTCATCGTTCCACTATTTGTTGTTCCGTGAGTAAGTGTGATTGTTTGACCTGAGCCAAGTCCAACAGCTGCCATGGTGTCGGCGTTGTTGATACCAAAGATGATATCTTCATCCGCTGTTGAAGAAGCTGGGACATCACACTTAAGTGCTACCGTCTTGATTGTTCCCTTAGGAATTACAAGAGCTTGGTTAAATGTGTAGGTGTCCGCACCTGTTCCTGATGGGTTAACCGCGCTGTTTGTAAGCTTGGTTGTTCCGTCCCATGCAAGACAGTTTGTTGGGTCAGAACCACCATCTGTGTAACGGAACTGAATTGTTGACACACGCACGTCTTCTCCAGAGTCAGTGGCGTCAAACTGGTAGTTTGCGAATGTGAATCCGGTTGTTCCAGCAACAACGTTTTGTGTTGCAGGGTCAGCCGCAACAGTAACAGTTGTTGTAGCCGCCTTAACTGTCATGGTGTTACCCGTAGCAGTCGTTGATGGCGGTGTGATTGTGTTACCTGTAACGTCTCCAGTAACTGTTGTCCAGTCTGATGAAGGCGTTGTTGAAGCGACAATTGTGTCGTCGTTAACGAAGTCAGTGTTTAGCTGTCCTTTAAGGGTAAGAGTAGTCTTACCGATAGGAAGAGTAACGGTGTCTGTGAAAGTAAATGTTCCATCAGCTCCGGTACCCGAACCATCAACTGGTCCAGCTATAACATTTCCATTTTGGTCTACCAACGAAACGTTGGTGATGTCTTCAACGGTGTTGCCTGTGGCAAGTGCGTTAAATACCATCTGACCTACAGAGATAGCTTCTCCCTTAATTTCGATGTCAAACCCACCAAGTGGCTGGTTTGCAACACTGATTGCGATGTTTTGTGCAGCAACTGTTGTTGCCTTTGAGATAGTTGAAACACTACCTGCACTAATTGTCACAGTCGAACCATCGTAGAATGGTGTTCCTGTCGTGAACTGTGAGCTACCTGCTGCAGCTGTTGCTGTTGAACCTGCTGCACCGGTGATTCCATATCCGAAGGTCTCACCTGTAATGTAGATGTCAATGTTTTTGTCGATGTCAAAGATTGCTGTTCTGTTTGGACCTCCAACCAAGTCTCCCTTAATAGAGAACTGCTTGTTCAGTCCCTTTGCGATAACGATTCCTGAACCAAAGTTAGCTGTGTAGAACTTGCCGTCAGAAGATACTTCTGTAGCATATTCTGTACCGTCAACTACTACTACAACATTGTCCAAGTCTTCGCTTCCAGCAGAACCTGTTTGGTTCCACCTTACGTTTCTTAGACGAATGTCTTCAGCTGATCCAGCTGTTACGCGGATAGCCTGGAATGTGTATCCAGTTTCTCCAATCTCAAGCGTGTCCGACGCGTTAGGGTCATCCACTCCACGGTTAAGTGTTGCAGCACCAATTGCTAGTGATGCGTTAATCGTGTGAGAAGCTCCAACTAATGGAAGTGAGCCAGAAACTGTTGCGCTAGTGTTAACTGACACAACTTCAAGCTTAGCTACAGTTCCGTCTCGAGTTGAGTTGTCAGCTGCCATGTTAGCTACAACTGTTACTACCTTGGTAGTTCCAGCTTTCACTGTAAAGTCGGTGCCAACCTTTGCTTGGTGATTTGAGTTAAGAGTCTTAGTAAGACCAATCAAATTGCCGTCCTCGTCCATAAGAGCGACATTAGCAAAGACTGCGTCTGGAGCTAGTCCAGTTCTTTCAACCGTAATGTTGTTAACTACAATGTCTCCGTCTGAGCTAGCAGTAAGAGCCACCTTTGTAAATGGAACTCTTGCCGCTGAGTCAGGAGCTAGTGTGTTAGCAGGTTGGCTAACACTCGCCACAGAAAGACCGGTTCCTGTTGAAGTTGAACCAGAGTCTGTTGAACCAGAGTCTGTTGAACCTGAATCTGTTGAACCTGAGCTAGATGAACCTGTGTTTAGTGCATTAGCTTTAGCTCGTGAAGATGAACCCCAATATCCTGTTCCAGCTGAAAGTCCAACTGGTGCTAGAACTTCTGAAGCGTACTTCTCTTGAAACTTGATTACAGCTGCCTTGGTGAGTCCACCAAAGAAGTTGGTCTCATTTCCTGCTGATCCAACGCCTGACGCTGCAACTTGCGTGTCAGAGTCAGTGTTTAGGAATTTCTGGATTTCTTTAACTTCAGAGTCAGAGTCTCCTTGTGAGAAGCTCTTTGTGAAGGTAAATCCATTTCCTCCTGTTGATCCACTTTCCTGACTAGCGAGAACTGAGCGAGCTTGTTCAGCCTTATCCGGGCCGATAACTCCAAGCGCGATAAATAGCTCTACAAGTTCAGAAAGTGTAACTGCGTGTGCCTTTGTTGCAGTAAGTGCAAATGACACACTGAAGATCATTGCTACAGCAATTACTACTGCGGCAACTCTCTTTGTTGTTAATGTGATACTCATGTTGACCTTTATTTTCCTATTTTAGTTATGTCCTTGTTTTCTAATCGAAAACTAAAGACGTTTTGATAGGTACGAATACATTGTTTCGACCTCAATATATTCATTCCTTTGGATTATCCAACATCAAAGATGTTGGGCTGATAATCCTTCTTTTAACTACCCCGCATCACTCGTTATGTATCGACACAAAGTGATATACGCAGGTTAGTTGACAGAAGTTAGTCCGAGTCTCTGTCTTTTTGCTTCCATAATTGAAATAGTCGTTCAGAAAAACAATAAAGTGCACGACGGAATAACCGTCGCGGCTTCGCAGGATATTTTGTTGTCAAAGTCCTGCTCGACTCTGCCGCACTTTCTATCAGTATCGTGCAAAGACAGTTACCTAAAAAGATTTAAGTTACTGTCTTACGCTAGATTATATGCTCAAAAATAGCCTAGCGACAAAGACCCGTGTGGATAACCAGAATAAATAAAAGCCCCAAAAAATAAGGCTTTTTCTTTATCTGACACCAAACACAATGAGTAGAGTATCGGTGTACCCACAAAATGTCAATGAGACTAAAAAAAGACCCCAAAATCAGGAAATGTCAATATTTTAGCCTCTTAAACCAGAGAATATGTACTCCACCTTCTCTCCCCTTCCTTCTTCAAAATCCCTTCAGAAACCATTGATACTAGCTCTCTTTGTAGTGTCTTTTCGCTGCAGTCAGGGATAGCGACCGCAGCATCCTTTACATTTATCCTTTCTTTTTCGCCAAATAAAGCAAGTATAGCGTCCCTCCTTTTGCCGTGACCTTTAGAAGCTCGTGGTATTCTTTCCTTAACTTGTCCTTTTGAAGTAACAGGCTCTTTAAAGGACTTTTGAGTGTCTTTTACTTTTTGACCTTTAAACATAGTTAGTGGCTCTGAATAGACCTTAAAAAATGCTACTGGTAAATTTAAACTCTCTGAACCCTCCATGTCCTCAACCTCTCTTAAAAAAGCACATAAGCTATTGCACTCATTTTTTATAATGTCTAAATTCATCGCAGATATATGCCCAGAGGACTGAACCACCGTTAAAAGCGATACAATTTCATATAGCTTGGCGATAATTCCATTTACATTTTCAGAACCAGTGGAACGCAGACCTCCCCTTAAGGTCAATATGTCCGATAAAACAGATATTGATTTGTCCCTAAGGACATTTCGCACAGGCTCGCCTTCTGGGACAAAATTTGTAACAAGATGAATTGCCACAGATATCCTCTCTGCTTTTTGGTAAGCAAAGATACATGCCTTGTTCTCACCAAATGGATCAACATTAAAACTACTCTTATTTCTATCGGACAATTTATTGTCTTTTATGTTGTCCATGAGATATGTCTTTTATCTGTCTTTTATATATGTCCTTAATGTCTTTTAATAAAGGACGATTAATGTGTCCATTATATAATTGTCCTATACGCTTGCAAGGGCATTTAGCACTTGAATACAACTTTTATGTATTTGCAACCTAAAAACATCACGAAAAATTTTTTGCACCACTTACTGCGTGCTATCATTTAGGAGCAAAATGGCTAAACGAAAGAAGAAACGGACAAGCAACTTCCGTTCGTGGTTTGCTAGTCTAAAAGAAGACACTATGCGAGGCGTCTGGGCAGTGCTTTTTCTGGTTATCTCCATATTTCTAGTACTGGCCTCCCTTGGGTACGCTGGTATGGCTGGAAATTGGGTATACGGCGGCCTCACATACCTTTTAGGAGTAGGATATTTCCTTCTCCCATTTCTACTTGTAATGCTTTCCCTTACCTTCTTTCAAGCTTTTGACAACCCATTTGGCCCCCTAAAAACAATAACTGCTGTCATATTTCTTCTGTCAGGACTTGGTCTGATAGAGCTTGTGCTTGATGGAAAAGGCGGGCTTGTGGGTGGTCTTGTTTCCTCTCCTTTAGTTTCCCTATTTGATACATTCGGAAGCCTTTTGATATTGGTTGCTGCAAGCACTATATCTCTTCTTATAACGTTTGAGATTCATCCCACCCTAAGTTTTCAGGGACTTCTAAACATCTTTAAAAAAGAGGAGGGCTATGATGAGTATGAGGAAGATTCTTACGAGGAAGAAGAATATGAGGATGAAGAAGGACCTGAGGAAGAAGAATATGAGGATGAAGATGAAGAGGAAGCGGAGGAAAAAGGTTTATTTGGTATAGGAGGGAAAAAGAAAAAATCAGTAACAGCAATATTTGGACCTTATAATCCACCGCCAATATCTCTTCTTGAGAAAGATCGTGGAAAACCAGGCGTTGGTGATATCAAAGCAAATGCAAACTTAATAAAACGAACTCTTCATAACTTTGGAATAACTGTTGAGGTAGATGAAATATCTATTGGCCCAACCGTTACGCGTTACGCCCTAAAACCAGCTGAGGGGGTTAGGCTTTCAAAAATAGTAGCGCTTCAAACAAACTTAGAGTTAGCACTAGCGGCACATCCAGTGCGTATTGAAGCACCTATCCCTGGAAAATCTCTGGTTGGTGTTGAAGTTCCAAATAGTGCGAAAACTACACTCGGACTTGCAACACTTCTTTCAAATGAACAATTTAGTAATTCTGAAAAACCTCTTCTTATAACGCTCGGTAAAGATATTACCGGTTCTGCTCATTTTGCAGACCTTGCTAAAATGCCCCATCTCTTAATCGCCGGATCTACTGGTTCTGGTAAATCTGTGATGATTCATTCTTTAGTTACTTCTCTTCTTTATAGAAGTAGCCCAGAGATGATGCGCTTTATAATGGTCGACCCGAAGCGTGTTGAGCTAACGCTTTATAACAGCATTCCTCATTTACTAACTCCGGTAATTACAAACGCAAAGAAATCTATTCTTGCTCTTAAGTGGCTCGCAAATGAGATGGATAGACGCTACGACATACTTGAGGCCGAGAAAGTAAGAGATATTTCTTCTTATCACGAGAATGTATTTAAGCCCGCAAAGGATAGGGCGAGTAAAAAAGAGGGAGAGGAAGTGGAGCTCCCAGAAGCCATGCCTTATATTGTTGTTGTTATTGATGAGCTTGCCGACATTATGCAGGCATATCCACGCGAGCTAGAGTCCGCGGTTGTTAGGCTTGCTCAAATGAGTAGGGCTGTTGGAATACACCTGATTCTTTCAACTCAACGCCCTTCCGTACAAGTTATTACTGGGCTTATAAAGGCAAATATACCGGCCAGAGTTGCGCTTCAAGTGGCTTCACAAATTGACTCGCGCACAATACTTGATATGGGTGGTGCAGAAAAGCTTCTTGGCGCTGGAGACATGCTCTACCTATCAGGAGATATGAGTAAACCAAGACGAATACAATCCCCACTAATAACAGAAGTGGAAGTTAAAAAAGTGGCAAAACACCTCGCGAGAGAATATGAAGACGAGATACTTGATGAAGTTGATTTCTCTGATACCTCAAACATAGGAGATAAAGCTGTTCTTGATAGTGCGGGTAGTGAAGAAGATGATGATTTGTACGATGACGCTTACCAAGTTGTCGTTGACGCAGGTAAGGCTTCTTCATCATATCTTCAGAGAAAGCTAAGGGTTGGCTATGCGAGAGCCGCGCGACTTATGGATATGCTTGAGGATAACGGAGTAATTGGTCCGGCTGAAGGCTCGAAGCCAAGAGAAGTGTTGGTTGGAGAAAGTGCGGAAGCTGATGAAGAGTATGAAGGTGAAATGGAGGAAGACCGACATGCTTCCTAGTCGTACAAAACTCTATGTATCAGGTTTTCTAGCTTTAGTAATACTCATTGGTGGATACGTACTTTTTCAAGCAAGAAATATAATCATTGGCCCAGTAGTAAAGATTGAAAATCCCATAAGCGGTGCCGTCGTAGATAATCCTTTAGTAAGTATTTCTGGAGTAGCTAGAAATGTATCTTATATATCACTTAACGATAGGCCTATTTTTATAGATGAAGAAGGCAATTTTAAAGAGAAATTGCTGGTCTCCCCCGGCTATTCTATAATGACCATTGTTGCGAGAGATCGCTTTGACAGAACTACTAAAGAAGTTATTGAATTAGTTTATAGATAATATGGCAACCAAAAAAACAACAAAAAAAGCAGAGGGTAACGTCGACGATGCAATAAGTGAAATTAAAACTAAGTTTGGTGATGAAGCCATAATGAAGCTTGGCGAGCGTCCTAAGGTAAATGTTGACGCAATCTCTATTGGTTCCGTTGGAATTGACTGGGCGCTTGGAATTGGAGGACTCCCACGAGGACGTATCGTTGAGATTTTTGGACCAGAGTCTTCTGGAAAGACTACGCTTTCACTCCACGCTGTAGCCGAAGCTCAAAAAGACGGAGGGATCTGCGCGTTTATTGATGCAGAACACGCAATGGATCCAGAATACGCAAAAAAGATTGGGGTTAAAATTGATGACCTATTAATTTCACAACCTGATACAGGAGAACAAGCTCTTGAAATTGTTGAGAGCTTGGTGCGCTCTGGAAAAATTGATGTAATAGTTGTTGACTCTGTTGCGGCACTTACTCCAAAAGATGAAATTGAAGGAGATATGGGAGCACACCATGTTGGAAAACAGGCTCGCCTAATGAGCCAAGCGCTCCGAAAGCTAACTGCAATTGTGGCAAAAAGTAAGACCGTTGTAATTTTCATAAACCAAATAAGAATGCAAATCGGTGTTATGTTTGGAAACCCAGAAACAACTCCCGGAGGAAAAGCTCTTAAATTCTACACATCTGTAAGAATAGATATTAGGCGAATTGCCCAAATCAAAAAGGCGGATGAGGTAATGGGCGGAAGACATCGTGTAAAGATAGTTAAAAACAAAGTTGCTGCGCCTTTCCGAGCAGTAGAATTTGATCTTATGTACAACGAAGGAATCTCGCGCGAGGGCGAGATTCTGGCATTAGGAGAGAAGCTTGACATTGTGTCTAAAAGCGGCGCCTCATACAGTTATGGAGACCAGAAACTTGGTCGTGGGTACGATGCAACCAGGCAATACCTTAAAGAAAATAAGAAAGTGTCAAACCAAATCCTTAAGGATATTAAGAAAGAATTAAACGACTAACTCTCTTGAGTGAGTTATTTTTGAAAGAGAATCCTTAACTAATAGCACAGCCACAACTCCGGCAAGTGCGATTGAAAGCTGGACGGATAGCTCTGTGTGAGTGAGTGCGTATTTTGAAAAGTAAACAAGGCTGTTTACCTCAAAAAGGCCTGGCATATTTGCAATTACACTCTTCACAGAAACTATTGATGTCATAAATGCGGCAACCGCAGCTAGCGCGTAGAGTTTTAGCATGACTGGGTTAATTACCTTCTTAAGGTAATACATACTCACCACTCTTCTCATTATTCTATTTTGTAATTCTTTTTCGTTCATATCTTCATTGTGTTTTCTATATTTTTAAACGCTTCTTTGGCACGATGCACCCTAGTTTTTATTGCCCCAACAGAGACTCCTTCTATTTCAGCAATTTCCTGCTGTGGACGGCCTTCAATGAAGTGAAGCTCAAGTACACGCCTTAAGTGTTCCGGCATCTTTGATAAAACAGATACTAAATAGTCTGACACTTCCTGTTTTTCAAACTGCCTACTTAAAGTATCGGGAAGCACTTCGTAAAATTCAGGATCAATTGGAGCTATAGCTCCCCTGTCTTTTTTTAGCTTCTGATACTTCGTAAACGAAGTGTTCATGAGGATTTTGTAACCCCACGACTTAAATGAAGCACCTTCTACCACTTGAAATCGTTCAGCATTTAGATAGATCTTACTGAAAGTCTCTTGGACCACATCTTCTGCATCCTCACGACTCCTTAAAACTCTTTCTGCTTTTCTTAGAAAGGCCTCTTGGTATCGCTCAAGTAACACAGAAAAGCATCTCGGGTTCTTCACCGATTCTCTCAGTACTTCCTCATCGCTCTTTTCACAAAGATCAACGAGGTCATTTTCTGTGTCTAGCAATCCCATATTTGAGGCCACAGGGAGAAAGCTTGACGCTCCCCCTGTAGTGCTTGCTATATTATTCGACCTCCTTGTTATTTGCAACTAAGATAGAGGAGTCTAGGTTTCAGGTTGCAGTAAAATGAATTTATCGTAAACTTTTCTTCATTATGCTTTCTTACAATGAAATTAGTCCAAAAAAGACAATCATTATTGGTGGGGAACCTTATGAGGTTATAAGTTCTCAAACTGTAAAAAAACAAAGGCAAAAACCAACCAATCAGACAAAACTAAGAAACCTTCTCACAGGCTCTGTGACTGAAAGAGCCTTTCGTCAGTCAGATAAGGTAAAAGAGGCCGAAATAGAAAAAAGAGAGATTAAATACATATACAACAATCGTGAGGAATTTTGGTTTTCAGACCCAGACAATCCGAAAGATAGATTCCCTCTCAAAGAATCAATAATAGGAGAACGAGCTAAGTTTCTAAAGCAAGATACTTTAGTTGAGGCAAAGTTTTTTAATGAAAACATTATAGGAGTAGTGCTTCCTATTAAAGTCGATCTTGTAGTTACAGAAGCTCCACCGGCGACTAAAGGAAATACTGCACAAAGCGGAAACAAACAAGTAGTGCTTGAGACCGGAGCGACCGTAACTACCCCTCTTTTTATAGAAGTTGGAGACTCTATAAGAATAAACACAGAGACCGGTGAGTATGTAGAGAGAGCAAAATAATCGACTCAACCGGTTGAGTCGATTATTTTGGCTCCATAGAGCCACTCTAGAGAATCAATTTATCGAGAAACGTAAGGAAGAAGTCCCATAAAACGAGCCCGCTTTACCGCCTGCTCAAGCTCACGTTGGTGCTTTGCAGAGAGTCCTGTTCTTTTTCTTGCAAGAATCCTTCCGTGAGGATTAAGAAAGCGCTTAAGGATCTCTGTATCTTTGTAATCAATATATTTTATTCCGTGTGTTGAAAAATAATCTGCACTCATATTTAAAATGGTATATCGTCTGGATTAATATCTTCTTGAGGATACTCTATTGAATCTCCCCCACTTTTTGCCCCACCTGCTGATTGGTCTGCGCTTTCATTTGTAGCCGGCGCTCCTGCTCCAGCGCTACGCGGCCCAAACTGAACACGGTCAGCGACAATCTCAGTTCTATATTTCTTTACACCCTCTGACTCCCAGCTTCTAGTCTGAAGCCTTCCTTCTACCAGAACTGAACTTCCTTTTTTTAGATATTGAGAAACAGTCTCTGCCTGGCGGCCAAACACTACTATGTTGTGAAATTCTGCGGCCTCCTGTTTATTTCCGTCTTTGTCTTTCCAAACTCTATTTGTTGCAACACTAAAAGAAGAAACCTGAATTCCAGAAGGAAGAGAGCGGAGCTCCGGGTCGCGCGTGAGGTTTCCTATTATTAATGCTTTATTTAGATACATAGATAAATTTATTCTACCACCAACTCCTCAATTGACTTGTTTAGCTCTTCTTCTGAAACAGGGCCCGACTTCTCTTCCACCCTCTTTACTGGCTGCCTTTTTGTAGAAGTAGCTACGGTATCTAGTTGTGGCGCAATTCGCACTGTTGCTCGAGTGTTCTCTCTCACTGTCTTTATTATTATGTAGCGAAGAAGATTGTCATCTTTTTTAAGCTCTATATCAAGTGCAGTCGCCTTTTCAGGATCTGCTTCAAATTTGATGGAACCGAAATATGCGTGGTCAAATTTCTCGTACTTTCCGCCATGACCTTTTCGCATCGTGTAAGAAAGTGCGGTGTCTTTAGCTATTTCTTCAGAGAGGAAAGTGCCTCCCACACTCTCAATGGAGCTTTTAAGTTTTGCCGTTTCTTCCTCCGTCTCATCATCCTTTATGGTTGGGATTATTAGGTATCCCAATTCATAAATACGGGGTTCTGCCCCGTTGTCGTTTTCTCTGCCTTGGTCTTTATCTTCTGCCATATTGTAGGCCACAGCTTATCACAAGGGTTTTAGCCCTGCAACAAAGCTAGCTCAATCTTAGACCAGTTAGCTTTTCTGCATTTTCCAGTATCTGCCTTTTCAAATCCTCTATATTCTCACCTCTGATTTCAGCAATTCTTTTAACCACCTCAATCACATAACTCGGCTCATTTCTTTTCCCCCTATATGGCACCGGCGCGGCATAGGGAGCGTCGGTTTCAGAAAGTATTAAATCACTTGGCGCGTATTTCACTGTTTCGTCGTAGTCTTTAGTAAATGTGATAACTCCCGGAAATGAAGTTGAGAAATTAAGTTCATAATATTTTTTTGCAATCTCTTTACTTGCTGTAAAGAAATGGCTATTTCCGCGTATTTTTTCTCCATGCTCTTTCTTTTTTGATGAAAGAATTTCAATCGCATCGTCATGTGCGTCTCGAATGTGGAGCATTAGTGGTTTGTCGTGCAAAACTGCAAATTCAATTTGCTTTTCAAATTCATCTCTTTGCCTTTTTCTCCCCTCCTCCTCTTTTTCGTGATAATAATCAAGGCCACACTCCCCCACCATTACAACATTGCTGTCCCTCATAAACTGCTCGTAATTTGAAGTTTCAAAAACCTCTTTTTCATTGTCCGCAGGATGAAGCCCCACGGTTGCATAAATATCATCGTGCTTACCCGCAAGCTCTACCGCAACTTTTGAATGAGGAAGATCAGTTCCAATAGTTACCGCAAAAACCTTAGCCTCCCGCATTCTTTTTAGTACTTCATCTAAATCATCTTTGTAGCGCTTAAATGCAAGATGACAATGAATATCTACATATTCGTATTTCATGCTCTATTATTCTTTTCGCTCAAAAAGATTTTCTGGCTTTTTGTTTTCCTCTATTGCCCTTTGTATTTTCTCACTCGTTTCCGGCAAAAATGGTTCTAGCCACAGAGACCATTTCCAGAGACTTTTCACTGCAACTTCAATATCAGACATTGCTTTGCTTGGATCTTCCTTAATCTGTTTATAAGGTTCTGTAGTTGTTATGTGTAAGTCAATGTTAGAGAACAACCTCCATATTTCATCCATCGCTTCGTTAAAAGAAAAGTTTGAGATAAATTCTTTGGGTAGCCTTTCAAATTCCTCATCGACTTTAACTGGATTTTCTAGATGTGTCTCAGATAGCTTCAAAACGCGCGCTACTAAATTCCCCAGTCCGTTTACTAGATTTGCTTCATACCACTCATCAAGTTTTTCCCATGTCACATCAGTGTCATCGGTTGGGTGGATATGACGAAGAAGAAGATACCTTGTGGCATCAGTTCCATAACGCTCTACTAAATCCTTTGGCTCTATTACATTTCCAATAGACTTAGACATTCTTTGCCCACCAGAGTTAATGAAGCCGTGATAGAAAATCTGTTTTGGTGCAGGAAGTCCGGCAGATTTTAGCATTGCAGGCCACATAATTGATTGAAAGCGTATTTGATCCTTCCCGGCCAATTGAATCGTGGCACCCTCTTCCCAGAACTTTTTGTACTTTCCCTCTTTATCTTCCGGCCAACCGAGTGTTGAAATATAGTTGGTTAGTGCGTCAAACCACACGTACATTGTCTGTGTGTCATCATCTGGCACTGGCACCCCCCAAGGAAGTTTTTCTTTCTCGCGGGAAATACTAAAATCCTCCAAACCATTTTCTACAAAAAGTTGTGCTTCTTTAAGTCTGTGCTCTGGAATTATCACATCTTGTTTAGAAAGATATTTTTTAAGAAAAGACTCGTATTTTTTAAGTTTAAAAAACCAATTCTCTTCTTCAAGAACTACCGGTTCTTTATTAGGATGAATCGGACATTTTCCATCTTCTAAATCACGCTCAGTTAAAAATTTCTCGCAACCAACACAATATAGTCCTTTGTGTTTCGCTTTGTATATATCTCCGTTTTCTTTACACAATCGCCACAGCTCTTGTGCCGCGGCTTTATGAGCTTCGTCTGTGGTACGAATAAAATTATCGTAGTTAAGATTGAGAATCTCTTTCAGTTTTTCTACTGACTCAACGTGTCTATCAACGTACTTTTGTACGTTCTCTCCACTATTCTCTGCTTCCTCCCAAATTTTCTGACCATGCTCGTCTGTGCCGGCATTATGAAAAACTTCGTGCTGAAGATTCCTGTAATGACGGGCAAGCACATCAGCTTGCACAGCTTCAAGAGCAAAGCCGATGTGGGGATCGGCATTTACATAAGGAATGGTAGTTGTTATGTAAAATTTCTTCTTCTCCATTGTGGAGATACTACGCTTCGGCGGTGCTGTTTTCAAGCGCTCGCTTTCTTTCTTTCTGAAGATCCTTAACAAACTCCTGTATCACCGCCGCCGCCGGCACAGAGAGAATAATACCTAAAAAGCCTGCCACCTGGGCACCAATAAGAAGCGCAATAATAACGAGAAGCGGCGGAACTCCAACAACCTTTGTCACAACAAGAGGGTAAATGAGGTGGTTTTCAAATTGCTGAATTATCAAATAAAGACCTATTACCAAAAGCCCTATAGTCGCTCCTCCGTCAACAAACCCTATTATTGTTGCAGGAATTGCGGAAAGTATCGGCCCAAAGACCGGTATAAGCTCAAAGAGCGCTGCAATGAGGGCCAATAGAAGCGCGTGCTTTACTCCAAGAATTGTTAAACCAAGATAAACAAGCACTCCAACTATTACGGCAAGTATCAGTTGCCCCTGCATCCAACGCCCAATCTTAAATTGTGAGCGCTTCCATAAATCAAGTACGTGGTTTTGATGCTTTATAGGGGTAATAACACGAAGAAAATCATCAATTCCTGTTTCCTGCATAGCGAAATAGAAAGAGAAAATAATTATTAGAATAAAACTAACTACTCCTCCAAAGACTAAGTTAACTGTTGCAAGAAAACTTTCTGACACATTAGAAAAGAGCGCCCGAAGCTCGTTGACTCCCTCATTAATAGAGAATCCTTCTACAACAGTTTGTGTGCCAAGAAAGAGACTGTCTCGAAATGGATTAAGGGAATCAAAAGTATCAATGTAACGTGGCGCTGCTGCTAGAAAATTAAGTGCTTCAGTAAGTATTGGCGGTAAGAAAAAGTAAAAGAAACTAAGAAGAACTGTAAAAAATAAAAGATATACTACCAAGACTGCAGCTACACGCGGAAATTTATGCCGCACAAACCATTTAGTGGCAGGCTCAATTGCCGAAGCTATTACAACAGCGGTTAGAACCACGAGAACTAAGTCTTGTAGAAAAAAAATAAGCGAGACAAGAAGCACCAAAAGAATTACGGTAATAATTGTGCCAACACTGATGTTAATGTTTACATCTTTTGAATCTCCTAACATAGATTAATGGTAGCACTCTAGAGTGCTTTTTCAATGTAAGAAACCAATTCTTTTGTAGAAATTCTCTCTTGTTCTCCAGTATCGCGATCTCGAACTGTCACAGAATCGTCTTCAAGCGTGTCGTGATCAACTGTAATACAAAACGGTGTTCCTATTTCATCTTGTCTGCGATAGCGCTTTCCAATATTTCCATTGTCATCCCACATTACAGATGGAATTTCTTTTTTTAGATTTGCGTAAACTTCCTGCGCTTTTTTAACCAAATTTTCCTTATTTTTTACAAGCGGAAATACAGCAGCTTTTATAGGAGCAATCGTTGGTTTAAGCTTTAAATAAGCCCTTTTCTCGCCTCCCATTTCATCCTCTGTATAAGCCGAAAGAAGCACTGCAAGAATAGTTCTTCCAATTCCAAACGTAGGCTCCACAACGTGCGGTATAAATCTCTCCCCAGTGGCTTCGTCAGTGTATTCAAGAGAAACACCGGAATGTTCCATATGTAATTTTAAATCATGGTCCGTCCTGTATACGAGACCATAAAGTTCTTTTTGTCCAAACGGATAGTCAAACTCGAAATCAATAGTCCTTTTAGAATAATGAGCCCTATCGTCCTCTCCGATTTCAACTTTGTGAACTTTGTTTTTGTCTATTCCGACAAGATCAATCCAGTTTTCCATCTCTCCTTCCCAGTATGAGAACCACTTTTCCCACTCATCTTCTCTTACAAAATATTCAAACTCCGCCAAGTCAAATTCGCGCGCACGGAAAAGGAAATCTCGCGGGGCAATTTCATTTCTGAAAGATCTCCCAACTTGAGCAAGGCCAAATGGAAGTTTTGGATGAAATGAATCAATTACGTTCTTAAAATTAACAAACATTCCCTGCGCATTCTCTCCACGTAGATACGCTGTTGTAGATTTCTCGCCAGTGCTTCCGACTTCAACTGGAAACATCAAATTAAAAGTTTTCACTTCTCCCAACTCTCCACTACACTCAGGGCACTTACTAGCGTCGTTGAGGTGATCTGCGCGAAAACGCTTTTTACATTTTTTACACAGAACCATAGGGTCAGTGAATCCTTCCAAATGCCCACTTGCCTCCCAAACGCTCTTTGGCATTATGTTCGTGCTTGAGATTCCATAAATGTCATCACGACCTGATACAAACGTCTTCCACCATAAATCTTTTATATTGTAAGAGAGTTGCGCACCGAGTGGACCGTAGTCCCAAAAACCAGCGAAGCCCCCATAAATCTCAGAGCTTTGATATAGGAATCCTCTTCTTTTAGAAAGAGAAACAATTTTTTCCATTAAATTTTCCATACTATTCACCTACTGTTGCATTTTTTCTATCAAAACCGGACTCCGTTTTTAAATCAGTAGTAAGCGCATTATTTGTACTCTGAATTGTGGTTTCTGTAAATTGATCAAATCCGCTCACTGTCTGCTCCCCTATTATCACAGGGATTTTCCCGACCTGACTAATGCTTGGCGTAAAACCTACCTGAAAAGCTACTTCTTTAGGGCTTTTTGTGGTCCCAACCCCAAAAGGCACGTCCCCGAGAGCCCAAGTCACTACTCCACCCACCGGATTATAGGTAACCTGCTCTGTTGTCGGACTTACTATACCGATAAATCGAACCGACGGTGGAAGTGTAGCATTAATTCTCGCGTCAGATACTTGATTTGATGAGTTAGTTATAGTCCAAACAATTGTATATGTTGTCTCTTTATTAATAAGAGGAGGTAGAGGTCCACTATTTGAAAGTGGGCTTGAGAAATGAAGCGCGCGCGAATTTAACAATAAACCTGAAGCAACTTTAACTAAACTCTTTGCGTCTGAGACAACTGTATCCGGAGCACCTCTATCAGAAGTTCTTGTTGCGCTCGCTTTCACGTCAATAGCTATCTCTGGGTTTCTTATTGAACCTAAGTCTGAAATATCTAAAGGAGAGAAAGTGAAAGCTACCCGCCCACTTTCCCCGGCATTAATTGAAGCCAGTTGAGGGGTCGTGGTCTGGTCCCATACAATAGTGCTATCAAGAGATCTGAAAAATCCCTGTGTCGTAGATACTGAAGACTTATTTATAGACCCTCCAAGCCTTACTTCTATCTTTGCGTTAGTGAGTTTTGTTGGAAGATTATTTGTCCAAGTTAAGTCGGCGCGAATTCTTTCTCCAGCTCTTGAAATGTACTCACTGCCTGTATTGCTGTTTAATGCTAACTCAACTGCGAGAAACGGTCGTTTAATAAAGACTCCGGAAAGCACCGTTGAAAATGCTGTGGCGAGTTTTGTCTCATCGTTTTCATCTTTTACTCCACCAGAAAACCTAAACACTCTTTCCTCACCATCTTGGCCTTTAATAGTTCCATTAATTTTTATAACTACATCTTCTTCAGGGGATAAGTCGCCCAAATCCCAAACAGAGTTTCCAGAGGAAGGTTTTGGTGTCGCAGAATCAAATTCAAAACCAAAAGGATATTCTGCAACTAAAAGTGCGTCTTCTATTACAGTGGTTGCATTTGATATAGCTGTAACAGTTATGGTCATATCTTGACCAGAAATTGCTTCCTCTTGGGCGCGAACCGCAATCCCTAGAGGCGAAGAAGAAAGCACAATGGGGTATTTCTTTTCTGTGAAAAAGATTGCATTTGATTCTTCTACCCTATACTCAACAGTAACTGTAATGTCTTTGGGACTATTTTCCTCCCCAAAAAGTACTGATTTTGCGGTCTTTTTCGCGCTTGCTCCCGGCCTTATGTTCCCCAAACTTTCTCGGTGTCTTGGAAGCTCTCTTCCTATATCGCCGGCAGTTCTCGTGCCTTCAGGGTATTCAATAATTAAATCCGCCAACTGAATTTCAACATTGTTTTTATTTGTGATAGTAAGCTGAAGCTTAAGTTCCTCCCCGCCTGCAATAGAAGTTGGTCCTTTTATTTCAATATCTATATTGTCCGAAGAGACGACGTTTGAACCACCAAAGAAATATATTGACGAAAACCCTATCGCAACTACGAAAAACACTATTGAGAATATTAAAAAACCTTTTAAAAAAGATGATTTTTTCTTTCTTGAAGTAGGCATAGGCTTAATACTCTTTTGCCAACCACTCTTAACATCGTATTTTTCAGGACGCAGCCTTCGTCTTCCTTCAATAACGTCGCTGGGTTTTCCTCTAGAATAAAGGCGTCTCCTAAGTTCATTTATCCGACTTTTGTCGCCGTCCATATATAAAAGTATATCACTATAGATGGCTCTCTGAGAGTGATGAATTTATAGTATTAATTAAGTCTTTTCTTACAGGAGAGACACTTGTCACAAGCTCTTTGTCCAAATCTATTGAGTTAAGAAGTTCCTCATAAGGAGGCTTTTTAGCCAGATAACCCAAATTATAGAGAATCCTTAATACAGTTAGTATTTCAAAGCGATCGTCTTTAAATATTTCATCTGGTGCAGACTTTAGAAACAAAACTGCATTTAAAACTATTCGATAAAGCTCACTATTCTCTCCTTCTCCGTGAACAAGTCTTCTCACAAGTGAGATTATTCTCCCGATTGATTGCTGTCTTTCTCTACTTTCCTTAAGGGAATGATAGATATTAAAGACTTCGCTTGCGCCAGTTATTCTCCATATTTCCTTTCCGCGAACAAGAGAGATTGAGCTAACTGAAAAATTCTGAAGAGAATACCTTAATTTAGATTTATTTTCTCTGACACTTCTTGCTACAGCACGAACAAAACCTAGTTCTTCTGTAAGCAAATCGTATTGTCTGTGTGCCTCTCCTTTGTCAAGGCAAGCTAAGACTATTCCCTCAGTTTTATATAATTGATATGACATTACTTCTTAAGAGAAAGTATAACCTTATTTCCCTCAAGACTTATTTCTTCTCCACTGGTTTCTCTTAGCAGAAAATCGCCCAGATTAGCCATTTTTTTGACATCATTACTTTTCTCTTCAAGAACCTCTTTCATCCTGCCCTCCGCTTCTACCGTAAGTTCTGGCCTGTCTTCGGGAGTAAGTCCCTCCTTTTTACGCAACTCCTGAACATGGCGTAAAAATTCGCGAACTAATCCCTCTTCTTTTAGCTCTTTGCTTATGTCTGTGTCCAATTTAATTTCTCCCTTATGTCCTTTAACTTCTTTTACATTAACTTCATCTTTTATTAGCGACGCATACTCTTTCTTGGTTGCAACACTATCATCTGGAACAAATAAAGTCTGGAGTGGTTGCCTAACCTTTATATCCGCAGATGAACGCAGTTCAAGTGAGGAAGATACAATACTTCGTACTTCTTTCATATCTTTGAGTAGTTGCTCTTCCACATTTCCACCTTCTGGCCAACTTGAAAGATGCACACTCTCCGGATCGTTTTTTCCTCGCAGTTTTTGATACAGATGCTCAGAATAAAATGGCATAAACGGCGCCATTGTCTTTGATAGCTCAAACAAAACGTGTTTTGTCATCCCAAGCGCTGCATTTTTATCTTCCTCATCATCACCTTTGAATCTGTCGCGTGAGCGCCTCAAGTACCAAACAGATAAATCCTCTATGAAATCCGCAATTGGTCTTGTTGCCTTATCAATCTCATAGTTTTCTAACCCATCAGTGCTAATTTTTATAAGTTGATTTAATCTAGTTAGAATCCATCTATCTAAGACATCTTTCGTATTAAGTTTTGATGAATTCCCCTTATCATAAAGAGCAAAGAAAGAGTGGACGTTTGAAAGTCGCAATATAACTTTCTTCAAAATCTCATCAACACCACGTTCAGAGAAATTTAAATCTTCTCCTCTCATAATCGACGATGAGAGTAAGTAATAGCGCATGGAATCAGCGCCGTACTTATTAGCAACATAAAGCGGGTCAGGGTAATTCTGTAAACGTTTGCTCATCTTTTTACCGTCTTCAGCCAATACCAATCCGTTTGTAATTACATTTTTGTATGGACTCTTTCCAAAAAGCCCAACTCCAAGAACAATTAGTGAATAAAACCAACCTCTCGTCTGATCAATACTCTCAGCTATAAAATCGGCTGGAAATCCACGAGAGCCTCTAAATAAGCCACTTTTTGGCTCAAAAGTTTTTGTGTTTTCAAATGGATAATGAAATTGTCCGTAAGGCATTGAGCCAGATTCAAACCAACAATCAAATACATCCGGAATCCTTTTTAATCTACTTCCATCGCTGTCAATTAATTCTATTTCATCTATGTAAGGACGGTGTAAATCTAGTTCATAATTCTCATTATGCGGAAGCGGTTCAAAGTGTGTCTCCTGAATCTCTCCAATCTTAATAAATTGACCATCAGTCTCAAGCTCCCTAATCCTGTCACCCACTAAACATCCGCAAGCAGAAGCAAGCATCCACGCCGTATCATCATGTGTTACCACAAGGATCGTCTCATTTTCGTGTTTTGAATCAATGTCATATATGAATTCCCCACTTCTTCTTTTAACTTCCATTAAATTTTCTCCTCCAGGAACTTTTTTATTAAACTGATCCTTCACAGACGCAAAGAAGTCATAATATTTTTGTATAGGACCCCCTGAAAACTCTCCAAAGTCCATTTCCGCAATCCTTTTATCTATAACAAGTTTTTCTTTTGATATACCAATCTCTTTTGCAATTAATTCTGCTGTTTCTTTTGCCCGAAGTAGGGGTGAATGATAAATCACTGAAATATTTTTCTCTTTAAGTGACTCTGCTGCTTTTTTTACCTGTTCTTTTCCATTTTCAGTTAAATGAACAGGGTCCTTTGGATCTGAACTTAAAATATTTTTTGCATTACTCTCTGCCTCACCGTGTCGCATTACAAAATAATTATTATTTTTCTTCTTTGTATAGCGTTTTAGTTCCTCAACCGAGCCAATAACTTTATACTCTCCGGTTTTCTTATTTTGCCAAACTGGAAGAGGGGCTCCCCAATATCTACTTCTACTTACAGACCAGTCGCGAGCATTCTCAAGCCAATTCCCAAATCTTCCTGAACCAACCTCTTTTGGAACCCACTTAACTTTATTGTTTTCCGAAACAAGCTTGTCTTTAAAATCTATAACTCTCACAAACCATGAATCCATAGCGTAGTTAAGAAGAGGAGCGTCAGTCCGCCAGCAGTGAGGATAGGAGTGCATTACGGTCTCTTTTTTAAACAAAAGCCCTCTGGCCTTTAAATTATCAGCAATTAGTGCATCTGTTCTCTGATGATCCCCTTTTGGTTTTGCCTGCATTCCCCTGAAATCGCGCACTTCCTCCTTAAAAGTTCCATCTTTATTTACATGGTGGATCACCGGCACATTACTTTCTTCCGCCAGTTCCATGTCTTCCGCACCATAGGCTGGTGCAAGATGAACTATTCCTGTTCCCTCTTCAAGCGTGACATACGGAGCATGATAAATTTTCCAAGCGTTTTCTTTTCCTTCAATTTCCTTGTCTTTAAAGTATGCAAAAGGTGGCTCGTAGCTTTCTCCTACAAGTACACTTCCTTTAAACTCATCTACCACTTCGTATTCATCGTCCAGAGTATCTAAACGCTCCTTTGCCAAAACCAAGAACTCATCACGCATTTTTATCTTCACGTAATCAAAATCTTTATTGACTGCGGCGGCCATATTTCCCGGCAAAGTCCAAGCGGTCGTGGTCCAAACCAAAATTGATGTGTTTGGTTTGTCCGTAAGCGGTAGTTTTACTGTTACAGCTACGTCTTCTATGTCTTGATAATTTTGTGATACTTCAAAGTTTGAAAGCTCGGTTCCAAGAAGTGGGCTCAAATACAAAACCTTGTATCCTTTATATACAAGTCCTTTTTTGTGAAGCTCATTAAATACCCACCAGACACTCTCCGTATAATTAGCATCCATCGTCTTATAGTCACGCTCCATATCAACCCACCTACCAAGTCTTGGCACAATCTTTTTCCAATCGTCAGCATAGCGAAGTACTGCATCTCGCGCAGCACTATTAAATTTTCCAACTCCCAACTCTTCAATATCTTTTTTAGTTTTTATACCAAGCTCACTTTCTATAATTGCCTCAAGTGGAAGTCCATGACAGTCCCAACCCCAACGTCTACGTACGCTATATCCACGCATTGTCTTATATCTTGGAATTGCATCTTTAATTGTCCCAGCAAGAATATGTCCGTAGTGAGGAAGCCCTGTTGCAAACGGAGGTCCGTCATAAAAAACGAACTCTCCTTTTGGAGAATCCTTTTCTTCTGATTTCTCAAAAATCTTATTTTTATCCCAAAAACTAAGGACTTCTTCCTCTCTTTTAGCCGTTTCACTCTTTGTTAAATCCTCTTTTTCCGCTTTCTTATCCATAAGCAATATCAGCAATCCTAGCAGATTAGCCTCTTATTAAAAAGTCGAGAACCCGGCGCATACGCGCCGGGTTACTAGGTCGATTTCACCTCGTCTTCATTAAGCCCAAGAAGTGTGGTGAGAGTTCTTGCATGCTCTTCAGCAACTTCCGGATCAACCTCTAAAGTACTCTCTTCCAAACTTGCCCTTTGGATTCGAATACAGCCACCCTCGCCAAGCTGCGACGCATAGCAGACAACAACTCGAATCATACAGTCTTGCGTATGACTTCGAATTACCGCCATAAGGTCACCCGGACTTGTCTTTTCCCCACGCATAACCCGCAAGTTGACTGGCAAACCTCCAATCTTCGCTATGTCTGCCATTAGTTCTGTTGTGGTTTTGGCGTCTGAATACAAACAACAGTCCATTGTTCTTGAACCTCCACTTCCAATACCACAAAAACTATACAGAAATAAAATTAATGAGCAAGAAATAAAACCTGTTCATGGTACACACGACTTTATATAAAAGCCGTGGCGCCACACAAAGTGTGGCGCCAGTTTCGGCTTTCAGCGCAGCTGGGCGCTTGGCATTTCCCTTCTGTTCTCGGGAACTTGGACCGGAGTACGTCTTGCCGCACAACTCCTTACCCTCTCCTCCTCCTGTGCTTGAAATCTTCTGTACTCTCTGCAATCAGACTCTCGCACTCTGGAAGAGCCGCCAATCCCAGCCGACTGCTTGGATTCCTTACTCATTTTAAAGTCCTCCAATTGACCGAGCAGAACAGCTTAACCCCAACCTACTCCTATGATTTAAGGTTTGCAAATAAAAGATTGTGTAAAACTACATTCTCTCTGGGGCTTTTATGCCAAGAACCCAAAGTCCATTTTTTAGTGTCTCTGAAACGGCTCTAGTAAGAGCTAATTTATGCCCCTCGTCTTCTGTCCCATCCAAAATATGCACATTTCCGTACCAAGAATTAAATGCCCCAGCCAGCTCTGTGAGGTATGTTGTAACGTAATGTGGTTCATTTAGCTCCGTAGCTCTCTCAACAACTTCGGGGAATCTATAAAGCAGTTTCTCTAAGATACTTGCTTCAACATCATCAGAAACTTTTTCCTCTTTATTGCTTTTAGCTAAAACAGAAAGGGCCCGGGCGTTTGTGTATTGAAGGTATGGTCCTGAATCTCCTTCAAAAGAAAGTGACTTTTCCAAATCAAAGATAATATCCTTGTGAGATGACTGTCTAAGTACAGAATATTTAACAGCGCCAACTGAAACTTGTTCTGAAGTTTCTTCGTTTAATTCAACCCCGCTGTCTTTCATCTTATCTTTTACTCTACCCTCGACTTCATTTAAGAGGGCCTCGCCCGTAATCACATCTCCAGTACGCGATGACATCTTACCCGTCTGGAGGCGCATCATTCCGTGCGGAATATGCACTGTCTTTTCTGAAAGCTCCGGCGCAATTTTTGAAAGAGCCGATAAAAGTACTTTGAAATATCCAACTATTTCATTTCCAGTGATTACAAAAGATAAATCGTATGGAAATGGTTCTGTCTTTTTTGCTTCTTCCCAAGAATTCTCCCGCACAGGACACTCGTCACGTTTTATAAATGCCAGCCCGAGCTCTTTTGCTTCATATGTAGGGAGGCCTTGGGAGTTTATAAATACTCTAGTGTGAAGTCCTTCTTCTTCCCCCCTATAAACTACAGCACCATCACTCTCTTCAAATATATTTTTATTTTCTTCGACTATCTCTTTTCCTTTATCTCCAACTTCACTTTCAAAAAAGTAATAGTCAAACTTTGTTCCTAATTTCCCGTATATCTCCTCAAAATATTTAAGAGAAGTTGTTCGTCCACTTTCATATAATTTATTTATCTCTGAATCAGAACTTCCATAAATCACTTTATTTATTTCATCAATTTCTTTTTTAGCGCTTTCGTCTTCTTCGTAAGAAGCGGCACCATTTGCATAGGCCTCACCCAAAGCTTTAATACTTGAAGTGTCGCCACCAGCCTTTGAAAGTCCCCAAGCAGCTTTCGCTACATGAAGACCTACATCTCCCTCGTAATTTGCGCGCTTAACCACGGCCCCCGAGAACTCCATTAACCTTGAAATACTCTCACCAACGGCGTTACTCATTAAGTGCCCAATATGAAATTCCTTAAAAGGATTAGGATCGGTGTACTCAACGATAATTTTTTTGCCAGAAAGACTTTTATTCCTTCCCCAATTTTCTCCAGAAGATAAAATTTCTTTAATACTTTCAGCAAAAAATTTATTTGATAAATAGAAATTTATAAACCCCGGTCCTGCAACTTCAACTTTCGAAATATTTTCTCCGCTCTCAATATTTTTTACAATCTCTTCTGCCAACTCTTTTGGATTCTTTCCTGACTCTTTTGCTGCAACGAGTGCAGCGTTTGTAGAATAATCACCGTGTGAAAGCTCGGTAGGATGTTCAAGAGAAATCTCCTCGACAGAAATATTGAGTTTATCCAGCGCTTCCCTAATTTTTTTCTCCAACTCTTCAGCAATCATTACCCTAGTATATATAAGCTCTTATACCTTTGCTATAAAGGCTAACGACCCGCACAAGCTGTGCGGGTCGTATCGGTGATAGTCAGGAAATAAGGGGTTCCACCACCTCCCAGACCAGCTCGTGGATTTTCTCGGGAGGCAATATCCTTTGGTCCTTGAGACACTGTACTGAATGCCATTTTTCGTACCGAGAAACGAATGTCTGGTGTGTTGCGTACACACGAGCCTGCAGGCTCGTGTCTCTCTCATTTACATCAGCGGTATGTCCTGTTCCGGCAAGATAGTCACGCACTTCCTTGCCACCAACTTGCCCTGCGGAAATCTCGGGCTCGACGTCGAGAAATATAACGACGTCTGGCTTAGGCAAGCCAAGCTCCCCAAACTCAAGCCTGTAAAGAAATTCAAGCAACCCCTGGACATGCTCGCCGCTAACCCTTGAGACTTGATAGGCCATGTTGCTCCCGACATAACGATTGAGGATAACGTGCCCCTCAGAAAGCGTGTTTAGAAGTTTCTCTTTTGCGCCAGCCCTGTTTAGAGCGTAGAACGCTGAAAGCATGCGAGGGTCCATTTCGTTCAGATCCCAGTGCTTCCCTGCGAGAAGTTCCCCGACCAACTCCCCACTTGGAGTTTTGTAGTCTGGAAACGACATCAAGGACGCCGCACCTACTTCCCTGAGCCGCGCCAGAAGAAGATCTGCCTGTGTTCCTTTGCCAGCCCCATCGCCCCCTTCAAGGCAGATGAGGAGATTTTTTCTGGAATTTCTATTAGCCATCATCGGCCTCCTATGATTCGTCTCCGGATGTTATATCAAAAAAAAAGTGTCCCCGTCCAGACTTCGCTGGACGGGGAACTTGCAACGCTAATCCCAAACTTTGTGGCGACGGCTAAAGTGCTTCGAAAGTGAGGGACGTGGATCGGTGTAATGCCCACTGTATAGTTGATCGGGTGTCTCGTCTGCCCACTCGAAGTCCATCCTGCAGACGATCTGCCCATGCGTGAGCGAGAAAGGCATGTCCCGGCTTCTGACCTCAAGCACACCGACGGTTCCACCTTCCCCACCAAAGCCAGGGTCAAAGAATCCGGCGTAGTGAGGGCGGAATTCCCCAGCGCTGATGTCGTATGGGAGTATCTGCCCACACACGCTTGGGGGGATGAACGTCCTTTCCTTAGTTGCAAGAAGATAGAAGGCTCCGGGCACAAGGACCAACTTCCCTCCAGAAGGTCGCGGAATTGGCGTCCAGAAATCCTCCGGGTTGTGAGAGTCCTTCGTGGTGAGATTAATTGACTCAACAGCAGACCTGCGGGCCTCAAAGCCAACAATATCCCTGTCCAAGTCAACGTGATAGTATAGTCCACCATTGCTATCGCCGTCAGAGAGCCTGATGCATTCATTCGGAAGAGGAACTCCCTCCTTGTCCCGAAGAATACCGAACTTCGAATGAAGGCACGCTATCTCCTCACTTGTAAGAGACCTCCGCGTGACTCCTTGAACCCTGAACTGGGTCAGCTCAAGACCCATTGCCACCTCAATATCAAATGAGAGAGGGACTACCTCAAGATACATTGGACCCTGATAGCCGAAAGTTGTCCGGTCGTAGTGCGGACACCCGTTTGTAAGAACCCTAACAAACACGTCGCATCTACCGGTTGAACTCTTGGGAGAAAACACTGCCCGAAAATCAGGACTGAGTGCGAGCTCTCCTTTAAGCGGGATAATGTGACACACCCCTTTGTGAAGAGGGTATGTCTCGCGGGGCCTCATGGTGAATTTGTAGCGCTTATTTCTTTCGATAAGCTTTTCTACAGTTTCACCGGCCATTGGCAGTCCAGCGCACTTGGTGACGTGAACTTTGTCGCCAAGACGCGGATCTACTGAAACAATCTGAACCTGTTTTCTCTCAAACCCGATTAGCATAGGGTTCTCACCGAAAGCGATGCTCAGAAGGTGCTGTCTTGGTAAAACCATTGGCATCTCCTTTTAGAACTGAAAGCTAATTATATGTACCACAACTAGTCTATCTTTTCATAAAATCACGAACTTTGGGACACAAAAAGAAAAAGTCAAATGCTTTAGACTGCTCTTTATTCAAAACACAGATGAATTTAAGAGATGCGCCACAGTAAATGTGCCCAGTCCATATTTACACTTCAAACATAAGAACATAAACTTGCGATCAGAGAACACGGAATGGCACAAAGGAGTAGACCATGCCGTCATTAGACAACCTTAATCACGTAACGATACCTCTTGTTGAAGGAGGTAAGGTGGTAGTGCTCGACACAGGTGCCGTTATACCACCTGAAGCGCAAGCAATGCTGCAGGCTCTTCATTCACGCTCTGTCGGTGGAATCTTTGAGCACCTTAAGGCTCTCGCAGAGCGCGGTGCCAAGGGTTTCATGTCAACGTACTATGTTGGCTACAACCACAAGTCAATTGGCGATTGTGGAACCATCATCATCTTCATCGAGGGCGTATCTATGCTTGCCGCAAAAGCGGTGCAAGACTGGCCACTCTATTCCGGCCAAGAGTCCTCAACAAGATACATCAACTTCTCCAAGCAGGTGTTCAGATCTCCGATCAAACACAGAAGCGCGAGTGAGGTGCTTGAGGCATTGCGGGCGCTTTACCTTGAGGTGCTTGAAGTTCTCGTGCCTGAACTTGCGCGAAAACATCCCCGCGATGAGAGCGAAAAAGAAGCCGTGTACGAAAAGGCCATCAAGGCAAGGGCCTTTGACATCGCACGCTCGCTTTTACCGTCGGGCGCAAACACCAACCTTGCCTGGATATCAAATCTCAGGCAGGTGGCCGATAAACTGATGCTTCTTCGGCATCACCCTCTTGCGGAAGTGCGCGATATCGCTAAGGCAATCGAGGAAGCTGCGTCAGTGGCGTGCCCAAATTCCTTTGGTCACAAGCGCTACGATGCGACCGAAGGCTACAATGCTTGGTGGATGAGAGATGGTTACCTGCTTTCCTCTCTCCTCGCAGACTTGCCACCTCTCTCCGTTAACTCGGATGGAGTAGACCGCGGGCTTCTTTGGGAATACCGGAGCTTTCTCCCTGCACGCCCACAAATGACCGAGCTGCCCAGGCAAATTGGGGAATGTGGTTTGGTCCGCTGTGAATTTCCGCTCGACTTCGGATCGTTCCGTGATGTTCAGCGACATCGAGCTGTGCTCCAGAGAATGCCGCTCGTAACGGATACTCACGGCTTTGAGCCGTGGTATCTCAATCAGATGCCCGAAAGTCTGCGGGACAAAGTACAGGAGTTCCTTCGGAAGTATGCGAGGACCACCTCTTCTTTTGATGTATCGTCCGAAGAAAAACAGTACTTCGTTCCGATGGGCTATCGTCTCCCTAATCGTCTGGTGGGGGGTCTGCATGCTCTCGTCTACTTGGTCGAGTTGAGGGCGTCAAGCAGAGTACATCCAACACTACAGATCGTTGCGCACGGAATCGCGGAGGAGCTTCGTCAGCAATTCAGCGATTTCAATCTTGTCGTACACACGGACGACGAACCTGGTCGTTTCGATGTTCGGCGGGGAAATGACGACATCGTCTCAGTCGCGTGAAGCCTTACGACTACCTCCGGCCCTACAGGCCGGAGGTTCTTCTTTTAAAAACTCTCTGGAATAGGAAATTCTTCTGCCAAGTTTCTTACTTTTTCTCTTATTTCTTCTTTCTTTTTTGCATCATTTCTGTTCTCAAGGGCATCTATCATAAGCTCAGCGACTTCCTTTGACTCATTCTCCTTAAAACCGCGAGTCGTCATGGCGGGAGTTCCAAATCTAATGCCGGACGGGTCTTTTGGTGGAAGTTTGTCGTCTGCTATAACATTCTTGTTAACCGTAATACCAATTTCATCAAGTACTTTTTCCGCCTCACCTCCTGTTACTCCAAGAGATCCGTGCACATCTGCTAGGATTAGATGGTTTGATGTTCCTCCTCCAATCATTTTTACATTTCGCTTTCTGAGAACTTCCTCCATAGCTTTTGCATTTTTTAGTATCTGCCCTGCGTACTCTTTAAAAGATGGCTTTAGAGCTTCTCCAAAACACACCGCTTTTGCAGCAATGTTGTTCATATGTGGTCCCCCTTGAAGTCCTGGGAAAACCGATTTATCTATTTTCTTTGAAATCTCTCCATTCTCTCTTGTGAGAATCATTCCGCCTCGGGGACCACGCAATGTTTTGTGCGTTGTGCTTGTTATAACGTCAAAGCCTGAATCAAATGGATTCTCCGAGACACCTCCCGCAATGAGCCCGGCAACGTGTGCTATATCAGCCACTGTGTATGCTCTTATTTTCTTCCCAATAGAAGCAAATCTTTTGTAATCAAGCTCTCGTGAGTAGGCAGAAAATCCCGCAAGAATCATCTTCGGTTTTTCCTTATCGGCAATTTTCTCTAACTCATCATAATCAATCTCCCCCGTCTCAATATCTTTCATATGATATCTCACAAAGCGAAATATCTTTGTGGCAGACGTCACAGGATGTCCGTGAGTTAAGTGTCCACCGTGGGAAAGGTCCATTCCGAGTATAGTGTCCCCGGGCTCAAGTAAAGCAAAGTACGTAGCTATATTCGCAGGAGCACCAGAGAGAGGTTGTACGTTTGCAAACTTACAATTAAAAATCTTCTTTGCTCTATCAATTGCAATATTTTCTACTTCGTCAGTAAACTCCTGACCACCGTAGTAACGATTTCCTGGATAGCCTTCTGAGTATTTATTAGTAAAAGCTGATCCTAATGCAGTAAGAATATCTTTTGAAACATAGTTTTCAGAAGGAATAAGTTCTAACCCTTCCTTTTGCCTATTTTCTTCCGACTCTATAGCTTCTCTAATTTCCTTGTCTTTCATATATTCTATGAATTCTCTACAACATTCTTTAAAAGTGTTGCTACAACTATAGGACCTACACCTCCTGGAACTGGAGTAAAAATACTACATTTTGAAGCACAATCCGACTCGGCATCGCCCCTTAACTTACCAGAGGCTTCACTTGTTCCTGCGTCAATTAAAACAACCTCCTCTGAAATCATATCTTCTTTTATAAGTCCCGGAGATCCGGTGCCCGAAATTATTATATCGGCTTTTTTTGTAAGATTATCCAAATCTTTTGTATTTATATCAACTACAGTAGTCTCTGCGCCGCTTTCTTTCAACCAATCTGATACTGGAATACCTACCAGCTTTCCCCTACCTATTACAAGCGCTTTCTTATTACTAATCTCCACGCTCTCTCTTTCAAGAATCTCTTTTACCGCAAGAACAACAGGAGAAAGCATTTCTCCGTTTTCAGTAAGAGCATCTACATCTTTTTTGGGAGGAATTATATTTAATACATCCTTAACATTAATCTCTTCTGGAAGCGGTAGTTGCACTACTATGCCCGAGACGCTCTCGTCTTCTGCATATTTTCTAACTGCGTTCTCTACGTTGGTCTGTGAAGAATCTTCCGGCAGATTTGCTATTAAAACCTCTATACCCGCGCGCTCCGCAAATCTCTTTTTAGCTGATACAAACTTATCCGTCGCGAAATCTTCCCCAACCACTACAAGCGCAAGACGTGGCCTTATACCACGTCTTTCTATTTCTTCCCTTAATTCAGTTTTAATACTTTCGGCAATAGCCTTGCCGTCTATAACCATAATTTAATCCTTTACTTCTACTCCCATTGAACGTGCTGTCCCAGCTATTATCTTTGCCCCCTGCTTTACATCATTAGTATTTAGGTCCTCAAGTTTAGCTTCTGCAATCTCCTCTAATTGTTTTTGAGTTATCTCACCTGCTTTGCTGACTACATTCTTTCCAGAGCCTTTAGGCTTTCCGATTGTTTTAAGAATCATTCTTGAAGCAGGAGAAGTTTTTAGTACAAAATCAAAACTCCTGTCATCATAAACTGAAATTTCAACAGGTATAATATCGCCCCCCATATCCTTGGTTGCGTCATTAAAACGATTCACGAAGTCTCTAATATTAACACCAACTTGCCCAAGAGCTGGACCAACTGGCGGCGCAGGATTAGCTTTACCTGCTGGAATTTGTAGCTTTAATTTTCTTTCAACTTTTTTTACCATACGAGAGTATCCTACTTAAATCTTCTTAACTTGCAAGAAATCTAGCTCAACCGGAGTCTCACGACCAAACATAGGAACCATTACCTTTACTTTTCCGCGCTCCTCGTCTATCTCTCCAATTTTGCCTTCAAGCTCCTTAAATGGCCCATCTACAATAGAAACTGCATCATCAACTGAGAGATCAATCTTATGCTTTACAGTGTCTGACTGCATTCGCGCAAATAGTGCTTCTATTTCCTCTTTTTGAAGAGGAACCGGTTGCGTACCCGAACCAACAAAACCAGTAACGCGAGGAGTGTTTCTAACGACATACCAAGAAGCGTCGTCCACCACCATATCAACCAGTACGTATCCTGGGTAAATTTTCTCTTCCTCTGTAACTCGCTTGCCACCTTTTATCTTTACTTTCTTCTCTGTTGGTACAACAATGCTAAAAATCTTGTCCTCCATAACCATAGAGTCAATTCGCTGACGCAAGTTTCTTGCAACAGCATTTTCATACCCTGCGTATGTGTGAATTGCGTACCAGTGACGCGCCTGATCTCCAGATTGCTTACTCATAATTTAAACAACAAAAATGTCCAATAATCTTGTAAGAATAAAGTCAAAGACGCCTAAGTATGCCGCTGTAAGAAGTGAAATAAAAATCACGAGTACAGTAAAAACAATTGCTTGCTTTTGCGTTGGCCAAGAGACATGCTTCATCTCACCTCTAGTATCTTTAATATATTGTGTTAATCGCTTCATATTCTCTGGTTATTAAAAAACCCCTCCCGGGGTGTTAGGAGCATACTACAGCACAGACCTCAAAAGTCAACACAGCGCCTTCTGTGGTAGAAAAAAGCGCTGTGTTTAAAGATTGTCTAGTGAGACCTATCTAATCTCGTAGGTAACGCTTACAGTTGAGCTAATTCGATTCTCTCCTGTTGGAATCTGAGGAACAGAAGAGGCTGTTGAAGCATCTCCTCCAATACCAAATTCCTCAAACGCCCTGAATACTTGTCCTCCTCCAAATTCGTTGAAATTAACAACTCGAACAAGTCGAACTCCTAAATCTTTAGCAAGTGCTTTTGCTTTGTCTTTTGCGTCGTCAATGGCCATCTCTCTTGCCTCTTCCTGAAGCTCCTCTTCATCGTCAATTAAGAAGTTTAGACTACCTACGCTAATTAAGCCTTCGCCTCCAGCCTCGCTTAGCCCGGAAAGTATTTCGCCAGCAGAGTCAATTTCACGCACTTTTACTTCTATACTGTGAAAGAGAGAAAATCCTTCAAATACTCTTTCTCGTGGCGGACACGGAAAAGTGAAGCAGTTAATAGGAGTGACTGTGTATTGTGGCTGAAGATTAAAGTTTGTTGTTTTTATATCTTTTTCATCAATATCGTTTTTTTTAAGATAATCAAGTGCCAAATTTGAGACCCGCGCAGCTTCATCTTGCGCCTCCTTTGCAGTCTTAGCCTTTTCTACCGAAACCGTGTAAGTAAGTGTAGCAACATCTGGCACAGCAAATACTTCGCCCTCACCTTGTACAGAAATTGTACTTACCACAGGAGTGTCAGCGCCTATATGTTGCCAGCCAAGAAACTCGGTGATTGTCTTTGCTCCAAGAAAAACAACAAGGAGTATTAGTGCCCAAAGAGCTGATTTCTTCATCCTTTCGTCAATAAATGAATTAAACATATAAATATTATCTAGCTAATGCGCCGCCATTCTAGCATATTAAAGGAGATCAAGAAGTGCCTCATATTCAAGAAATCCAAAGTACTGAAATCCCCACTGAATGAGAAGATTGAAGTTGTTTGTAATAAGAAGAATCCCAAGAAATATCAAGAATATTCCTCCGATTACAGAAACCCACTTAAGATATTTGCTTATCTTTTTTATATAAGTCGCGGCGTGGGAAAAGCCAAGCGCTACAAGCAAGAATGGTACTGCTAGTCCTGCTGAAAACACAGTTAGAAGGAGTGCTCCTGAAAGAGCTGTTGAGGAGGTTGAGGCAAGAAGAAGTATTGAGCCCAAAATAGGCCCTACGCAAGGAGTCCAACCAAATGCAAAAGCGGAGCCGATTATAAAGGAACTTGAAGGCTTGCCTACCTGAAGCCATTTTGGCGCACGAAGTCTTTTGTCTGATTGTAAAAATGGAATATTAAAAGCCCCCAGCATAAAAAGCCCAAATAGTATTACAAAGACACCTCCAATTCTTGTAAGCCAAATCTTATAAGGGGTTAGCCCTTGCCCGATAACTCCAGCAAGCGTTCCAAAAAGGATAAATATAATTGCAAAACCTATAATGAAAAAGACTCCGTTTAGAAAAATTTTCCTTTTTACTTCTTTTTGTTTGCTAGGATCTTTTAAATCCTCTGGTGGAACTCCGCTAATAAAACCGAGGTAGCCGGGAACAAGAGGAAGTGTGCAAGGCGCAAGAAATGTTAAGAGCCCTGCTACAAAAGCTGAAATCGCAAAGCCTAATGAAATTGGTTCCATACTAGTTGCTGGCTTGGGTTAATAAATCCTCAACGATTTTCTTTGCCTGCTCAAATGTAAGAGGGCCTCGCTTGTGAAGAAGAATTTCTCCATTGCTCCCCACAAACAAAGTCTCTGGCATAGAAAATCCTCCTATTGACTGATAAAAACTGTCACCGGGATCGAGTAGAAATGTCATCCTATCCGTAACACCCAAATCATCCGAGAACTTCTTTGCTTTTGAAAGACTTTCTGCCCTGTCAATCGCTATAACAGAGATGTCATCGGGGAATTCTTCCTGAAGAAGAGCAAGGTCGGGCAACTCATCCACACAAAACGGACACCATGTCGTCCACGAATTAACTACTGTTAATTTCTTATCACTATAAGCTGACGCTACTGTATTTCCTTCATAATCTTCAAAACTAAACTCCGGTGCTTTATCAAGATTTTCAGTAATTGAATCCGGGGTATCTATAATTTCTGATTCCTTTTTATCTCCATTAAAGAAAAGAAAAAACCACAGGACTAAAAGGGATATTAAGATAATTAGAATTATAATTGTGTTCTTCATACTAACTTGCTAGCGCTTCTTCAACTATTAAACGAATTTGCTCATATGAAAGAGCTCCACTAAAAGGAAATGTCTCTCCCTTTTCATTTATTACTACCACAAACGGAGTGCCTCTGGCTCCAATTTCTCTAGCATTCTCAAAGTCGGCCTGAATCCCCATGACAACATCCTCTGCTTCAGCACAAGCATTAAATGCGTTTCGCGATATACTAAGCTCATCAAGAATCTCATAGAAAAGCTCAACTCCAAGCTCTCTCTGGTTTTCAAACACACGATCAGTGAACGTCCAAAATGCGTCATTTCCACCAAATTCCGCCACACACTCTGATGCAATACTTGTTCCCAATGCTCTTGAATGAATTGAGGTAAGCGGAAAATGACGGTAGACCCAATTTACCTCACCGTCGTATTCATCAACAATTTGGCTGATAGTTGGGTGAAGACGTGAACAAAACGGGCATTCAAAATCAGAAAACTCAACGATGGAGACTTTTGCATCTCTATTACCACGTACATGATCATCTTCATTTACTTCATTTATGTTGTTTACTGTTGCCGAAAGATTATTCCCGAAACCACTATCGGTAATTTCTCCTTTCGGTTGAGCTATATAAATTGAAACTGCAATAAGAAACCCTGCAACAACAATTGAACTTGGAATTAAATATTTACTTTCTGCTAATTTTTTCATAATTTTACTTAAATAATTCTGTATCTGGGTGCACTGCTAACCACGAAAACCAAAATCCGCCAATGTACGGAAGATCTTCCCCGTCTATCGACATTCGGACCCCGCCAAACTTATCTTTAACAATCTCTATAGTCTCTCCTCTAAAACTGTCAATTGTGATTCCCTCTTTTAGAGCATCTGTGTGGTATGCCTTAAACTCTCCAGCGACCTCAATTCCTAGCACAAACTCTTTTTGATGAAGTCGTGTATCGCTAAAGCTTGCGCCGAACGATACAGTATCGTTCGTGTAATAATCTCCGTAAGGATCGCCTCCATAAATTCTAGTAGCACCTGTGTCTTTTGAAAGAACCTCTGTGTTGGGATTCTCCTTTATCCAATCAGAAAACCTAACAGCGTCAGATGGAATAATCTTTAGTTTTGTGCCAGTTTCTGGACCAAGCACTCCTTCACCAAGGACTTGTGACCATAACGACTCAGTCTCAGAATCTCCAGTTCGGTCATACATTAAAAGATTAGACTTCCAAAGCTTACCGGAAACGCCAAATTCAACTGCTTTGCTGTCAACTCTTCTATCAAATACGACACCTGTAAGACAAAGTGGACAATAAGAAACCAAAATATCCTCCCCATTTAATGTGTCATTAACAAGCTCATGCCATACAAGTATCTGATATGGATAAAACCTCGAAACCTCACCAATTTTTACACCCAACCCAGGACTATTATCATCCAAAAAATCTCTGGCCTCTTTGATTGAAATAAATTTTGGCTCATAGATTGAAGGAATTCCATCTTTTGGAGGACCTCCTGAAAGTATTTCGTTTAGTGGGATTGAGTGCCTAACTCCGTCTGTAACAAAAACTTCTCTTTCAGAAACACGAGCAGTTTTGTCTCCTGAACTTTCTACTTCTTTCATAATATCTACATTCTCCTTCTTTTCTTCTTTCTCTTCAAGTGAAGTGGTTTCCCCCTCCGGAAGCTCAAATTTATCCCCTCTTGTAAGAAAAAAGAATCCTGCTGCCACGATAAATAGCAATATTAAAGTAACTGTGGTTGTATTTTGCATACATTATTTCTTAAAAGATTTCATAACCGTTATTAAGTCCTTTACGAAAAGAGTATTGGTCAATTCATAACACGCAGATTGACCATGCCTAAAACACTTCACTATCTTCTTGTCTTCAAGCCTACTCAGTTGATGTGAAGCGGCAGAATGTGTGATACCAACCGCTTCAGCAATTTCATAAACGCACATTCCATTGGGTGCCCTGCTTAAAATACACAAAATTTTAAAGCGTGTTGGGTCAGAAAGCAGGCGAAAAGCAGAGGTTGTGCGTACAATCCTATCTACGTCTGTAATATCTACCGTATTCATATATGAATATATGCTCATATATTAATACAACGACTGCCTAGAGGAAAGGTTACATGTGGATACAGAAATACCCACTTAAAATCTCCGTGATACGATTTTTATATGTACAATCCCCAAAACCTGAACGAGTGCGAGAAAGAAAAAAGAAGAAAGAAGCGAAGAATTGTTAACTCTCTAATGACTTCGGTTGGTATCGTAGCATCACTTTCAAGCATCCCTCAAGTTTTAAAGATTTTTGAGACAGGAACAGTTGAAGGAATATCGCTTGCAACTCAAGCGATAGCGTTTGGAACCGTTGTAGCGTGGTTTTTCTACGGTCTTTATATAAAAAACAAACCACTTATTATCACCACTGGTATATCTGCAATTGTACTTTTTGTGGTAATAGTCCAGATAATTCAATACGGTTAAAACAAAAATCGACTCAATCAATTGAGTCGATTTTTGCGCCTGCCGGCAGGCAGGGCTCTTTAGAGGCTTTATTTTACTACCTCAAGTATGATTGTCTTCTCTACTACCACACCGCCTTCTCCATATGGGTTATGGTTATTTGAGTTTAGCTCAACACGAACCTCTCTTTCTCCATCCTCAAGCGCGCCGATGTGGTACCAATCGTTATATACTCGCGCTATTTTTTCTCCATCCACGTAAATGTGCGCATGTCCTTCTCCGTCAACATATTCTTCGTTTACATTCTCGGGAGTAAATACAAAATTCTCCGTCAAGATGTGAACATTCCATCCGCCGACTGAATCTTTCTCAATTGTAAAATCAACAGTCGGAGCTTCTCCGTCCACAACCAACTCTTCGTGACTATGTCCCTCACCATCTTCATGTTCATGAGAATCCTCCATTGCCATCTCCGCCACCTCATCTTTTAAATCTTCTTCATCGGTGCGTTCATTATTTAGAAACAAATACCCTCCCACCAGAACAACTAGTATAAGGACCGCCCACGTCAACTTATTACTATCCATATTATTTTCTTAAATTTCTAATCCCTTGAGCCAAGAGGTAAGTTTTGCGACTACTTTACCTGAATGCTCGCCCATTAGCATACCAGGATGTGTAGCACCTTTCACCTCAAAGAAATCGGCGTTGTAGTACTCTGCCATATTTCTTGATGATTCAAGTGAAATTCCAAAAGGGAGAGAATCCCCAAGCTCGGCACCCATAATTAGTAGCGGTGCGCTAATTGACCCTTCAGGAACTGATATACCACGCTTTCTGTCACGCCTTGCCTTGCCAGATTCTTCTCCGAGCATATCTTTCATCTGCATCAAAACTTCTTGTGACACATCAGGAAGTGCTTTCATTACTTCCATTGGATCCATTGGCATGCCTGCCTGCATCACATTGTATACATCGGGAATCTCAGCAATTTTTACCTCGTCTGGCTCTCTTTGTACTTCACTAGATGTACTCGGATCAATTAATACAGCCGCTTTGACAGGATTGTCTTTTGTATACATTAGTACGAGGAGCCCTGCCATACTGTGGCCCACCACAACTGGACTCTCTAGCTTAAGAGCTTCTATTACCTGCTTTATATCCTCCACATAGTCGCTCATACCTACCTCGCCAAGATTAATTTTCTCATTTGGCATATGCCCACGAAGTGAAAGAGCGTAGGCATGAAATCCCATCTCAGAAAGACCGTGCGCAACCATCTTCCACATCTCCGCGCCTCCAAAAGAGCCGTGCACAAGCACAAGCGGGGAGTCAAAGCTCTTAGTGTCGGGAATTGCTTCCCGTACGAATAAATTATTCGGTCCAACTTTGTGGTCTTTAATTTGCATTGAGGAAAATTATATCAGTTAACTTAAAATTACTAACCCTTTCTGGCTTCAATTACTAGTTCCATTTCCAGAACCGAAGCTCCGCTTTGAATCTTGAACTTCTACCTATCGAACCAAGAGGTAAGTTTTTCAGCTACCTCGCCCGCTCGCTTATTAGCATACCAGGATACGTCGCCCCCGCAATTTCTTGGGTGCCTACCGGGAATCGAGCCCACGTTGGCTAATTACCTCTTGCCGTTTTTAGCCGGCGGACGTGAATGAAAATCACGGCGAGAGTGGCGCCAATTATGTTAAACACCAGATCAAGAGCAGTATTTGCATAACCGCCGACTCCTGTCTCTGGGAATGATACAACCGCAACAAACTCAACTATTTCATTAAGAGCTCCTAGGCCTGAACCAGCGGCAATGAGAATTGCATAGACGGCTCCCCAATTAGTTTTTTCATTTAGATACGGTTTTAGTAGATGATATATAAAAAGTGTTGCCACTCCGAAGCCAAATGCGTGCACTAATTGATCAAATTTGAGAATAAAGAAGTCCCCGCCATTATCTACTAGCGAAAGTAATTGGTATCCATAAAGCACTCCATCTCCTACCGGCACCCCGCCCCCTGCCATATGGAGAAACCCCCAGAGTGAAAGTCCCCAGAGAATTGTGTAATCAAATTTGCTCTTTTTTAACGTAAGCACTACAAGTAGGAAAAAGAAGACGAGCACTGCAACGTACCAGAGGAACTCGAAATTTTTTATGGAGATGTAATATCCCCCAAAACCAAGAATATAGAGAAGATTAAAAAGTGCTAAAAACCATTCACCTTTTTTGAAATTTCCTACCATGGGCGATTGACGGGGATCGAACCCGTGACCTCTCGGACCACAACCGAGTGCTCTACCAGCTGAGCTACAACCGCCATCTATTTTTGCGACCGAACCGATTCGGTCGCAAATTTTGGCTCAACAGAGCCAAAATTTGGCGCCTCCAAATTACTTATAGTCTGGAGACTCTTCACTTATACCAGATTTATGGTTACTTAGTCGAGCCAGTGTATAGAGTAATGAGGAGAGTCTGTTCATATATGCCAAGCTATACTTTCCCAATTTTCTCTCTTTGCTCTCTACCACCCCCACGACGCGCCTCTCGGCGCGTCGTGCAAGCGTTCGCGCCACATCAATTCGCGCTGCAAGCTCGGTGCCGCCTGAAATAAAGAACGCCTTTATCGGTGGGAGTTCACTTTCAATATCGTTTATCAATAATTCTGCCCTCCTTAACTTACTCTCCTCAACAGCTTTGTCCGCGCCGGCAGTTTCAGCTTGGACAATAAACAGATTTTTCTGCACATCGTGCAAAATGTTCTCAACCTTCTGCCCAGAAACTGAAATGTCGTACTTTTCAGCTTCAACCTTGCAAAGTCCAAGAAAAGAATTGAGCTCATCAAGCGTCCCTAGTGCCTCTGAAACAACAGAAGCTTTTGAAACTTTCTTGCCACCTCCAAAGAGTTTTGTCTCTCCTTTGTCGCCTTTTCCCGTGTATAACATACATGCCTATCATATCATCTTGTAAATCAAGATTGCGCTGGCAAGCACGTGCGCCTCGCGATTAATATCTCAATCTCACACTACTGACTATGTGAGTAAGTGTCCAAAGGTAAAAATATTCCGGCACAAAAAAATACCGTAACATATCACCAATTTCATAAAACTTCCAAAACAAAAATAAGCAGATAACCACCACGTTCACAATAAGCATATTTCTTATATATTTTCGTACTCTTGCTTTGCCAACTGAGGCACACCTCTTCCAGTAAAATACGTACCATTGCAAATAGTGATAAAGAATCAGAAAACCAAAAGGGATCCACGCCGAAAGAAGCGGATATACGCTGATTAACCCCAGAAAACCAAGTGCCCCTCCCATAAACAAAAAATCGCTTATATCATAATGAAAAACCTTCAAAGCAACACAAAAGATGTAGATGCCAAGCAACAATACAACGAGCGGCACGATAAAAGGCACCAGCGGCACTACATAGACCTTCTCCACAACGAAACCGGAAAAAAGTAGGAAAATAGGAAGCCTTGTGATAACCGCCGGAAGCAATTCCCTATTGCCGAGTATATGAGAAGAGTCCCACGTAAAATGAGCTGTAAATACGACAGCAGTCAAGGCAAGTAACGCGTCAAAACTCTTAGTGCTTATAAACACCGCCCACAGCAAAATAAAAAGTAATGCGTAAAGAACAACGCGCCACCACCCTAGTCTGCCAGCAAAGAATTGATACACATACGAACCAACGAAATGACCCTGCCCGAGAACAATAAAAAGCCCCACAATCGCTGGAATTGGTAACAACAAAACTGCGGCAAGCGGCGGCAACAAAAGAAGTGTGAACACCAAAGGAGAGAGCACTACCATAAAACCAACACGGCAACAGCCGCCAACATAATATATACAGTTAAGTGAAAGACCCAACGAGGAGTTTTTGGTGTTGCCAAAAGCGAAAGGGGTATTAACACGACAGTAGCAACTGAGATTGGATCCGACACATCAAAGTCGCGCATCCACAATACCCATGCAAACAACGTAAGTAACGACAGCCGTGTCGTGACCATCCCGAACGTGTTCGGTATCGTTGAAATGCCAGCAGCCCGATCGGCATCCGCATCCCGGATGTCCCACATAATCTCGTAAGCCAACACCAGGGCAAAAACATGCGGTGAAGACAACAGAGATTCCAAAAAAGAAGTCGCACCCGCGTATACCGATTCAAGCAAGGCAAAAGATACGTACCAGGCTGCGGCAGCGTACAAGTTCTTAAGTATCAAGATCTCCCTTAAACTTTTTCCCGAAATTGCAGGCAGGCTGTAAAAAGCTCCCACCATTATGAATGTTATGTACGGCAATACAGGAAGAGAGAACATTACAAGAAAAGCAAGCGGCACAAACGCAAGCAGTACCACAGAGAACAATACTAGATTCCCTTCAAGCTCCTCACCTGGCTGCGACAACCTATCACTGTCAACATCCGTTATTCTATTAAGTAAATATGACGCAGATAAAAGCGATGTAAAACAAAGAACTGCGACAAGTTCCTGAGTGCGTATGCCTTCGGCCCAGACGAACGTGATTGCGATAAGGGCATACACCAATGCTACATGTAATCGAACTGCGTTACATACCTTAACTAATCGATGCATAGCTATACCCGCACCCCATTTAAAGTTACTTGGCATATGTTCCAAAAAGACGATCAAAAAGTGTAAGCGTCACTCCAAAGTTCTTGGAGTTTTCAAAAGTACAGCCAAAATGATGTACCGCATGAGCGCTCGAAGAGAGAAGTACTTTCCCAAGAGGACCATATGAAAAGGCGACATTGTGATGCGAGAGGGAAAGTAAGATATACCACACAATTATAGTAGTGACGAAAGTAAGAGGTGATACTCCAAGCAAAAGACCCAAAGACACAAATACTACTAACAGTAGTATTTCAAATACAAAGTGGTCTTGGCGTCCATTACTCCACTCCAAACGCTTAATCCTATGGTGTGGCATGTGGAATCTGTACAATAGACGATTTCCATGAAAAATTCTATGTACCCAATATGCAACAAACTCAAACAAGAGATACAACAAAATTATCTGTACAACAATTGGCGCTGACGTCAATAATCCCCCTCCTGTCCACCCTGCAGAATCTAACATTACAACCAGAAAAACTGTAAGCGGTATATACGCAAGAGGCCTAAGTAGCCAATAATACGATATGTCTGAAAATATAGCTTTGTTAGCTACTTTGTTAGCTGCGGATTTTCTGCTCACCACACTCACCAGTGTGCATACTGCCGCGGCAGCGATAAGCGTAAGCAACTGAGCTACAACAAAGACAACGACTACAGTGATCGCTAGATCCATCTCACAAAGTATAGCATCTGTCTATTGAGAAATTTTTTGTGAAATATAGATTATCATCAACACTTCGCTGTGACTACATCTCCATGAGCTCCGACACTTCAACGTACGCCCCTGATTGCTTGAGGTGTGGGTTGTCCTCAAATATTTTTGCTGCGGCATTTCTCAATCGTGACGAAAAGTTACCGCACGTACGACAGGCAACACGAAAAGTTGATACTCTGAAACTCCTCAGCTTAATCTTATGGGAAACAAAGTCGCTTGATATTAAGAAGTACATTGTGTTATCAGAAGCATTAGATGAGATTGGCAAGATGTTAGGTGGCTGGAACGGACAACTTACCAAAAACTCAACCCTGCCGAAGCAGGGTGAGAAATGAAAAGAGTTGCGTCAACCGCGGCGGGGTTGTTGTCGTTCCAGTCGTTGTCGAGCCAGTTGAAGTTCGAGTTCCACCTGTCGC
>CEPX01063655.1_pt1 | contig 50345 bp, 55 predicted proteins | sample 361361 | NCBI WGS metagenome assembly CEPX01 (sample SAMEA2619974, study PRJEB7988) | marine metagenome | biome: marine biome (ENVO:00000447); feature: mesopelagic zone (ENVO:00000213) & marine oxygen minimum zone (ENVO:01000065); material: "saline water (ENVO:00002010), including plankton...
AGAAACGAATATAGTTGCACAAATAAAATACAGCCAAATGAAGTATCACTTATCATAACATATGAAGTTTTGTCAAATGCACCAAATCAGCAGTATACAGAAGGAAGAACAGACGTATCTACATATTAAATAAAGACAGCATATTACAATATGAAAATAAGCAACAAATTCATAATAGTAACTGTATTTTTAGTCATACTAATCGCAAGTTGTACCTCCACTACCACTAATAAAACATCGAAAACTGCAGAAAATGTGCGTATTGGTTTTAAAGGCCTGACACTGGAATTTCTTAAGAATATACCTCCTCCAAAAGTGTTTGAAGAAGAAACATTTCCAGTTATTCTAAAAATTAGAAATATCGGTGCATTTGATATAATAGATCCTGACAAAGCAATATTATCTCTTGGTGTTGAAAATGATTACACTAAGAGTGTAAACTTATTGGAAGGGGGGAATGTAAATACTTTGGACAGAATTAGCTCAGTGGCTTCATTCAGTTTAGACGGAAGAAGCGAAATAAATCTTTTAGGTGAGGAAGAATTAATCAGCTACAATATTGTGGCAGGAAAAATAGACCCTCAAAGTGAATTCCATAAATCAACGGTAATCGCAACTTTATGCTACCCTTATGAAACTGTATCAAGCAGCTCTGTCTGCGTTGACACAGATGTAAATAATCTAAGACCTATAAAAAAGGCATGCAATAATCAAGATATAATTTTTAGTAATGGACAAGGAGCGCCTGTCTCTGTAACAAAAATTGAAACTCAAATGCTGCCAACCCAAGTTACTGGAGAAAATAAGGTATCTGATAAAATAAAGCCACAATTCCTTATCTTTGTTGAAAATAAAGGTGCTGGTATTGTTATAAAACAGGAATCTGTGACAGATTTTTGCACAAAAAGCGATACAAGCCATGAAAATTTCAACATAGTCTATGTAGATGTATCATTGTCTGGTAAGCCTCTTAAATGCCAGCTGGATGTTGAAAGGGGCAGCAATGAACTAGGACACATAAAGCTCAAAGATAAAAAAGACATAATAAGGTGCATTTTAGAAGAAGGCATTGATAGAAACCAAGATCCTTATTTTTCTCCTCTTGAAGTAAAATTAAATTATGGATACACCCAATCAATCTCAGCAAATTATTTAATACAAAAACCAGTGAGTTAAAAGATAAAAATTAATAAAAAGTTTTATATAGGAAAAGTCTAAGAATTAAATCAAATGGTAAATTTGAAAAATAAGCTAATATTTACATTATTTTTGCTTTTATTAATCCTAATTTCTAGCTGCGGAGGAAAAAAAGAAACCACAGACAATCTAGCTGATCTAAGAACAGGTACTCAAGGCATTACTATGAGTTTTTTGCCGAATAATCCTCCGGCAATAATTCATGCAGAATCAAATGGAGAAAATAGTTTTGGCGTTATACTTGAATTGAGGAATAGGGGGGCATTTCCTCAACCTGATGATAAAATTAGGGGCCCTCCAGGAAAGGTTTATTTAAGTGGCTATGATCGTAACATAATCACTATAGAACCAAAGGACAATTCAGATGATTTGAGTACAAGAGCTTTAGAAGGAAAAAATATAATAAGTCAAAATGGAGGAGTAGATATAGTCTCTTTTGATGGATCAGTTGCTTATAGTACATTAAATATTGATAAATATGATTTAATCATGTTAGCTACAGCTTGTTATGATTATGAGACCATTGCAGGACCTACTGTTTGCATCGATCCAGACCCTTATTCAACTATTTATCCAAATGAAAAAAAAGTTTGTGAAGTCAAAGATTTGACTTTATCAAGCCAAGGGGGTCCAATAGCCGTAACCCAAATCATTGAAGAAGCATTCTCAGACAAAACTCAGTTTAGAATCACGATAAAAAATGTCGGCACAGGAGATGTGTTCAGATCGGAAAACTTTGATAAATGTAATCCAGTTGGACAAAATAAATTACAAAGAGAGGATATAAATAAAGTTTACCTTGAAGAAGTCAAAATAGCAGATACAAACCTAGAGTGTAAACCATTTGTAGAAGATCCTATAATGGATACGCAAGGGGTAATTAGGCTATTAAATGGTGAAGGATCAATAATTTGCGATTTAAATCAAGAAACTTATTCCAATTACGAGGAAAGTAAAACTCCATTTACAACACCTTTAACGATTAAGTTAAGTTATAAATATAGGGATACTATACAAACAAATGTACAAATAAAGAGAGAACCACCAAGTGATGGTACAGCTCCATAAGCATCAAACAGAAAACTTTATATATCTACATTGAAATAATTTAGATTTAATTAATCAAAAGAGGCTAAAATGAATAAAAGATACCTTATCCTAGCATTGTTCGTATGTTTAATCCTCCTTATATCTGCTTGTAGCAATAGAAGCGGAGCAGCTATTGGAGGTGCTCCACAAACACCTTTTATAGGGGGAACTAATGGCATTTTGATTGATTTTGAAAGAGATGCTCCACCTCCAGAAGTTACAGACGATTCATCATTCGCATTTAATGCCATAGTCAGATTGAAGAATGAAGGGGAGTTTTCAGTTAGAAGAGATGATATTAAATTAAACTTGGTTGGATTTGATCCAGCAGATTTTGGCAGGGACTTTAATGACTTAAGAGATGTTATACCAGATGACGATCTACTTTCAAAAACACGGGATGCAGAAGGGAATATAGTTGAAGGAACAACAACTTTTGCAGAATTTCCAAGACAAGGCGGAGACTTTATACCAAGAAAATTTCCAGGCAACACTCCATTTATATTTAGGGCAGACATGTGCTACAATTATGAGACAATCGCAACAACTCAATTATGCGTATTAAGGGACATGATTAACGTACGAGATGACAGCATTTGCAGACCAACTGCCTTAGGAACTACTGGCAGGCCAATTTACAGCTCCTCAGCTCCGGTACAGGTTACAAATTTCAGGCAAAGTGTAGTTGGCAGGGACAAAATCTCATTCAGCTTCGATATTGTATTGAGTGGCAATGTTGACATTTTCTGGGACAGGCTTCAGGATATAAGGCCAACAACTTTTGATCTTGGATGTCCAAGAGAAGCCAGAGCAAGAAGAGAGCGCGAAAGTAATGTCAAAGTTGAAATAACAGAAATTCCAGTTGATCCGATCTTTACTAGTCTAAAATGTGGAGGACTTGACAATGACCATATTGGAGTTGTAAGATTAGTAAATGGAAGAAGAACAATAACATGCACTGCTGATTTGATCCAGGACAGGCTGGATTTGCAGAAAGTAATGGGCGTATTGCTGACTTATAATGTTCTAGATACAAGAGAAACAAATGTTTTAATAAAACATTTAACAGAAGGTTAATTTGAGCTATTACTTCCTACCAACACGAATTGACTTAATAGTGCTTCTAATTGCACAAATTCATCAGAACCCTCAGTCATTCTGAATTCTATCTCACCGCACTTCTCCATAAGAACCATCTTTGCCTTATTATCTATTTTAAGGTTCAGAATTTCCTTCTGAATTTGCTTGATTACATCAATTCCCGCCAAACCATATGTCAGCATCAAATCAAGCAGTTTTTTTCTTGATTCAATGAATTCATTTCTTATAGCTAATTCTAAAACTTCTTTTATCTCTTTTGGCTTAGCAATAGAAGCCATTGAATGAGTTAAATCTTCTGTTATATTGTCAGTTATTGCTGCAGAGCTTTGCATAATGTTTTCAAGCTTTCTGCAGTCGCCTTCAGAAATCTCAAATAACGCTTCCTTGGCTTTTTCATCTATTTTTAATTTTTCTTCTTTCGCTATATTGTCAATAAGGGTGAAAATATCCTTTTTGTCCAGCTGCTTGAATCTAAAGACAACACATCTGCTTTGAATCGGCTCAATTATCTTTGAAGAGTAATTTGCAGATAAAATAAACCTGCAAGTTTGAGTGTAATTTTCCATAGTTCTTCTTAGTGCCTGCTGTGCCTCTCTTGTCAATGCATCACACTCATCTAGATAAATAATCTTAAATGGAACATTTCCAATAGCTCTTGTCCTTGCGAAATCTTTGACTTTGTTCCTGATAATATCAATACCTCTTTCATCTGAAGCATTCAACTCAAGAAAATTTTGCCTCCATAAGTCTTTAAACAATTTTTTAGCTACAACTAAAGATAAGCTTGTTTTTCCAACCCCAGCTGGCCCTGCAAAAAGCAAGTGAGGTAGATTTTTTTGTTCAACAAAAGCCTTGACTCTCTTTACAATCTCTTTTTGGCCTTTTATCTCAGAGAAATCACTAGGCCTATATTTCTCAGTCCACATAGCATTTTCTAGTTGCATTTAACCCCAGCTCTTGAGAAAACAACTATGTTTAAAAATCTTGCTTAGATAATATCCTCTTCAGCGACAACCATGAAGTCCCCAGCAGCAATAACAGCGCTGAAAGGAATCAGAATATGGCCTTCCTTGTCTTTTTCAAGCTCAAGCTTTTCTGTGTAAGAAGTTGGATTGTGAAGCACCATATGGATCAATTCACCAGATCTTGTTTCAAATATTATATCACCTACTTCTCCAAATCTTTTTCCTGTTTTGCTTACAACTGTCTTTCCAATCAATTGCTTTGAGAATTTTTTTTCGTCTTCAGGCATTTTATTCCCTCTACAGTTAATACGAAATATCAGTATTTAAGTTATATTTAAACTTTTCGTAATAAAAGTAGTATTTTAGCATCTTGAAGTACATTCTGTTATTATTTTTCAACCTGTTCGCGCTATCGCGCTCACAACATATAGTGCTCGGCCCTCGCTGGTTGCCAGGCACTCGGGCCTCACCTATTATTGCAATACTCCGAGGCGAAATTTAGTGGCAAAACAAATTTCGCCGAGACTAATTATTGTTGCCGAAGGCAACGGATTGAAAATATAAAATCAACTTCAGAAAGCTAGAGTATTAGATATTGACAATTAATCCTTAATTGGCCTTAACTTTGATTTTCAACAGATTATTCACTTCTTCTTCATTATAGCATGTTTTTCTTAAGCCGCATTTCCTGCATTTATTTTCATTATTGCAAAAATCCGGAAGCTCTTTGCTTTCAAGCAACTGCATTATCTCATCAACAATTTGTTTTACTTCTTCCCTCATGTAAGGATTTATGGCAATATGCCTCTTTTCTTTTGTATCAAGATAAAATACAAATCCTTCTTTAATTGGCTTATTGAATCTCTCTTGCAATAGCAATGAATAAGCAGCTATTTGTATCCTATGAGATGGCCATACACCGTTATCTGGTGTTCTCCCTGTTTTAAGCTCAAATGGAACATAATCATTGTCATAAATATGAACCTGGTCTATTATGCCCTTTAATTTAAGCGCATCTGACTCAACTCTTAGCTCAGACATTATTTTTGGAGTTAACTTTTGCCATAATTCTTGGCCAAATACATTGTTTTCTTCTATGAAATTGAATATATTAGAAGCCCTTAAGGAAGATTCTTCCAAAATAAATGAATAAGCTTTCTTATATGCGTCTGACATGCTCAAATTCACATTTTCTAGTCTTCTTTTATTATTAGTAATTGCCTTTCTTAAAACTGATAAATAGCTTTGTTTGTATAAATTTTGTATTTCCACCAAATTTATTTTTTTGGCAATGGAAGTAACTAATTTTTCTTCCTTTTTGTTTATATTGTCATAAGTCTCGTGCCTTATGGAACCCATCACTAGACTTTCTTTTGGAGGTTCTTTCAGCATCAGCACCCTTTCCAGAAACAGCTTTCTAGAACAATAAAGATAACTTGACAATAAAGAAACTGATATTTTCATTTTAACAGTTATTTAATCGAAGAATTGCTTTATAAAGCTTACGTGAGCATGTCCAGTGGTCTCTTCAGCACCTAGCATGCAGGACGCTGCATGCAGTGCTTACATAAACCGTAAGCTTTTTTAATACAAACCTAAATTAATAATAAATATGAAAGAAGGGGCTTATATAGGCGCTTTAATCGCTTTTCTGGTTTACTTAATGCTCCCGATATATGGGGATAATGGAGCTCCTGCCAGCATAATACCAACTGCAAATGTTGTTTCAGACCAGAACTCCTTCAAAGGCTATGTAAGTAATCTCCCTTTCAGCATGATTGTATTCTTTGCTCTGGAAATTTTAGGTATTTCAATAGGGATATCGGCTCAGATGATATTCAGGCAGACATATGTCAAAAAAACTTAAATACACTCAAAAACCTTAAATATTAACTCTGAAACTATTTCTTTATGGATATAGAAAACAAGCTAGATCTAATAAAACAGGTTGGAGAGGAAATAATAACAGAAGAAGATCTAAAGAAACTGCTCCAAACAAAATCTCATCCAATTGCTTATGACGGCTTTGAGCCTTCTGGAACCACAATTCACATAGCTCAAGGTTTATTGCGAGCTATTAATATCAACAAAATGACTAAAGCTGGTGTAAAGTTCAATATGCTGGTAGCTGACTGGCACGCATGGGCTAATAACAAGATGGGGGGTAACTTAGAGCATATACAAAAAGTAGGAAGGTATCTGATTGAAGTATGGCGTGCTTGTGACATGGATTTGGATAATGTGAAATTCACCTGGGCCAATGATTTTATTAAAGACCCAGAGTATTGGAAAATTCTGATGCAAGTAGCAAGGAACAACACTGTCAAAAGAATTTTACGGTGTTCTGAAATAATGGGGAGACTTGAAAGCGAGTCATTGCAGGCTTCACAAATTATATACCCTTGCATGCAATGTACTGATATATTTTGGCAAAAGTGTGATATAACGCAGTTGGGGATGGATCAGCGAAGAGTCAATGTTCTGGCAAGAGAAATCGGTCCGAAACTTGGATTTTGGAAGCCAGTTGTAGTAAGCCACCATATGTTGATGGGGCTAAGTGAGCCACCAAGGACCACTAACACAGTCAAGAGGGCTATAGAAATGAAAATGTCAAAATCAAAACCAGAAAATGCTATTTTTATGAATGACCCTGAGGAGAAAATAAAAACTAAAATAAATAAAGCTTATTGTCCAGTAAAAGTAGTTGAAGAAAATCCAATCATGGAATACTGCAGATATATTATTTTCGAAAAATTCAAGACAATGGAAATTAAAAGACCTAAAAAATTTGGTGGTGATATTACCCTGGGTTCCTACGAAGATCTTAAAAATGTATATTCACAAGGAAAGCTCCACCCTATGGATTTAAAATCTGCAGTCAGCAGTTACCTAAATGAACTCCTTGACCCAGTCAGAGAAAAATTGGCAAAAAACAATACTGCCCATAAATTGATGCAAGATATTAAAACTTTTAATGTAACAGGATAGCTATTTCTGTTCAATAACCACCAAAGTATACTTGTCATTCAAAAATTTCTTGGAAACTTTTTTTACATCATTAATGGTGACTTTTCTTATGTTTTTGATATACGAATCAGTAAGTTTAGCATCTTTAATCGACTCCCATGTGGCTAGGTTGTCAGCAAAATGAAAATTATCCTCCATTTGTATAACATAATTGCCCTCAATGTATGTTTTTGCTTCTTCTAAATCCTGATCTTTCAGATTCTGAAGTCTTTTGAATTGATTAAATATTATTTTTATCGCTTTGCCTATGTTCTTTTTATCCAAGCTCGTATACACTGCAAACATTCCATGATCCGATTCATGCTCATTATTGATGCCAACCTGATAAGCCAAACCCCTCTTGTTTCTTATCTCATCAAACATCCATCCGCTTTGGCCTCTTCCAAGTATGGCAGTTATAACCTCAAAAATATAGCTTTCTTTATCGATTCTGGGAACTGTTTTATAACCTAAAACCATGTAAGAATTGAATGTTTTTCTTTTTTCAACGAATTTCTTGGTTTTTGTTTGGATTGGCTCTTTTATTTCAGGCCTCTTAATCAATATTTTTGGCTTTAAATTGCCAAAATATTTAGAAATCCTTTTTTTAATATTACTTACATTTCCAACAACAGATATCACCATGTTGTTAGGAACATAATGTTTCTGATAATAATCAAGGATATCATTCCTACTGATTTTTTTGACAGTTTCAACAGTTCCATAAGTAGGATTTTTAGCAGGATGCTTCTCAAACAAATTTTTCTGAAATAAAATCCATTGATAAAGCCTGTTGTCATCATCTACCATATTTATTTCCTTCAAAACAACCTTTTTTTCCTTTTCCATGATCTTTTCATCAAAAACAGGATTAGCAACCATATCTGATAAGATATCCAGAGCAACACCAAACTTCTTGCTGATTATTTTAATGAAGAACGCAGTTCTATCCCCTGTTGTATATGCATTGAATTCAGCGCCATATTTCTCTATCTCATTTGCAATCTCTCTGCTGTCCTTCCTGTTCTTTGTCCCTTCAAACAGCATGTGCTCAAGAAAATGGGATATTCCGGCTAATCTACTGATTTCATTGTTGGAACCTGTCTTAAACATTACCTCTACAGCAACTGATTTTGATGAATTCTTTTCAAAAATCACAGTAATGCCGTTCCTGAGCCTGAATTTATCCATTACCAAAAGAAAAAATTTAAATGGTATATAAGATTTTTGAAATACATGAAGATAAACTACCTTAAGGCAATATTGAATAAAAAGAAATGTAGTTTTGCTCTTTTCTATAACCTAGATTCAACTAATTATAACCCAAATATGTACTATTTTTCTGGATATAACGGCTTAGGAGCATTAATTATCCCAGTAAAATCTCATCCATTCCTCATAGTGCCCCAGATGGAATATCAAAGAGCAAGGAAATCAATGATTAAGAAAGTATATTCAATGGAAAAGAAGAGATTTCTGGAGTCCATACACAGAACAATCAAGAAGAAAAAAATAAAAATCAGGAATATAGCCATTGATGATAGCAATTTTACATTAAATTTTTATAAACATTTTAAGAAACAATTCAAAAAAATTAAAACTAAAAATATTTCTCAAGATTGTGTTAAATTAAGGGAAATAAAGGCAGAAAAGGAAGTACAAATATTGAGAAAATCATGTAATTATGCTGATAAAATACTTCAAAAAGCAATAAAAAATTTCAGAAAATTCAAAACAGAATCCGAAGTAGCAGCCTTCCTTGAATTTGAGACAAAAAAACTTGGATTGAAGCTTTCTTTTGATCCAATAGTTGCTTCTGGAGTTAATGGAAGCGAACCGCATCATGAACCGGCTAATGTAAAAATAAAAAAAGGTTTTTGCGTCATAGATTTTGGGGTAAAATACAAAGGCTATTGTTCTGATATAACAAGAACAATCTACGTCGGTAAACCTACTAAATTTGAAAGGGATATTTACAATATGTTGCTAAAAATACAAAAAAATACAATTAATTCAGTAAAAAATAATAAAAAATGTTCAAAGTTGTATGAATATGTTGTGAAAAGCTTAGGAAAATATAAGGATTACTTCACTCATGGCTTAGGACATGGAGTTGGCACAGAAATACATGAATTTCCAAATTTAACATTAAATTCTAAAGATAAAATAAGGAATAACATGGTTTTTACAGTTGAACCAGGTGTTTATTTTCCAAAAAAATTTGGAATTAGGATTGAAGATACCCTCTTGTTCAAGAATAAGCCGATTTTATTGACAAGAACATCAAAAGATTTATTAATTATCTGAATTTTCTTTTATAGATGAAATATAACGAAAGCGAATTTAATTCTGCAGTTGAAGATTACAAAAAACATATCAAAGATGCAAAAAACAAGAATTTCTTCATAATATTTGATATAGATAATAAAGAAGCATTCTATTCATTAGCTCCGTTATCAAGAGCATTACATGAACTTGGATCAGATGTAAGCTGTGCAGGAATAAATAAAAAATCAGAAGCCCTGGAGGCCTTACAGGATGTCTGGAAAGTTTTTGACGATAATGAAAATAAAGTTCAAAATGATAAAACAAAAGCATTAATAGAATTCATTAGCGAAGTTGATAAAAAAACAAAAGGAGAGTTTAAGGAAATATTCAAAAAACCAGAATTTATTTTAGAAGCTAAGTCAGATAAGTTTGTCGGTTCTATAGAATTGCCGTTCCATACAGGGTGGTTCAAAGATCACAGAATGGAAGAATTGATGCAGACTTCTGAAATTCTATGGCGGGATGTTTATAATCTAAAAAAAGGTGAAAGAGCGGGAATTGGATTCACACTTATACCTACCCAAGATTTGATCGGGCACCCCTTGGAGGATTATCTTGATTCTTACTCAATAATATGGGCTATGACACAGACCGCAAAAAAAATAGCGAATCCTGCAATGAGTGCCGCTACTTCCAGAAATTCAATGCTTGAAAAAGGCGAAAGAACATCTGAACTTAGAGCTACTCTATTGGGATGTGAATTATGCAAAAATCTGGATGAGGAACCGTTCATTAAGTATAAACAAGTCTCAGATCTATTAAACTTAAGCAGAATCAAACCCATTGACCTTTCTTTCCATATAAGCGCAAAGGGATATCCAGGAAAACACCTTTTTGGAAAAAGTATTGGGTATCCTTCACTAAATAAAAAGACAAGATGGCAGACCCCTGGACAAATGGTATACAAGCTGGATTTCTACCCGCAAACTAAATTTGATGATAGAGATCCAATGGCAAGAGTTGCTTTTACAGAAACAATCCCTATTGATATTTTCATAGAAACAAACCTTGTTGATTGGGCAGATATAAGGGCAAGAAATCAAAGAATTAAAGATGAAATGGATAAATGTGATGTAATCTATGTTGAGGGCAAATTAAAGGAAAAATACACAACAAAACTTGAGGTTGGTTTAGTAAAAAAAGATGGCTCGAGAAGATGGGTCAGGCGCTCTGACACAGATGTTAGGGAAAAAATCAACAAGACTTATCTGGAGATGACCGGCATTAAAGCAGGCAACATGGGAAACATACCAGGGGGGGAGGCTTTTACAACACCAGAGTATATGAAAGGGATTTTTGTAGGGGATGTTGTTGTTCATGTTGACCAAAGTTACGGATTAGATGAAAAGAACCCATTAGTTGTGGAATGTTATGGTGATAATTATAAAATTATAGACGGCCCTAAAGACATAATGGATAAAATAAATCAAAGAAAGAATGAGGCAATGAAGCTGTTGCTGGAAGCTGAGAAGCACAAAAGCCTGCCAAAGGAAATAATTGATATGAAAAAGAAGAATTTCGAAAGGGTTGGGGAATTTGCCATCAACACAAACCCAAAGGCAAGATTATGTGAATACTTGATTATCAACGAAAAAATCGCAAAAATGATGCACATAGCTCTTGGCTCAGGTTTTGAACCGGATAGAAGCACAGAATACCACATGGACATTGTCTTCAATGCTCCTAGGCAAAAGCTTGACGTTTATGGCGTTGATAAGGAAGGCAATAAACACTGGATACTTAAAGATGGCAATTTTTCAGCGTAAAATGTCACTTGAAAAATCCGCTAAAATAATTCTCAAAGACTGCATGAATTTGCAAGGTAACGAAAGTTGTTTAATTGTTACAGATTCTAACTTAAAATTGATAGGGGAAATTTTATTAAAAAATTCACTTGAAATTACAAAAAAATCGAAATTAATTCTGATGGAAATCCCAGATGCACATGGAACAGAGCCGCCAGCAGAAATTGCTGAAGAGATGCTGAAATACAATGTTGTTTTATTGCCAACCACAAAATCACTGAGCCATACAAAAGCAAGAAATGATGCTAGTCATAAAGGAGCCAGAATAGCGACACTGCCCGGAATAACAGAAGATATGATGCAAAGAACACTCGATGTAGATTTTCAAAAAATAAAAGAAATGAACCATAATTTGATTTCAAAATTAAAAGATAAGAAGCAAATCAACATCTCAACGGAATTAGGAACAAATTTGAGATTAGGCACTGAAAATAGAGAGTGGATAAGTGATAATGGATTTTATAACACCAAAGGGGCATTTGGAAATCTACCGGCAGGAGAAGTATTCATCGCTCCATTAGAGAATACAGCAAACGGCACTTTAATTGTTGATGCAAGTGTGGGGGGTTTAGGTATAGTTGATAATAATATGGGAATTAGCATCAATCACGGATTTATCGAAAATATCGAAGGCGGAAAAGTAGCAAAACTTTTTAAAAATTCTTTAAAAAATAGATTCTACAAGAATGTTGCTGAACTTGGAATTGGAACTAATTACAAAGCTAAAATTACAGGCAATGTTTTAGAGGATGAGAAAGTATCTGGAACATGCCACATAGCCTTCGGTAATAACAAGCATTTTGGAGGTAAAGTTGATGTTCCGTTTCATGTTGATGTTGTAATTAAAAGCCCAACAATATATGCTGATAATGTCCTATTAATGAAAAACGGAAAACCCAATTCGTGGGATTGAAAATCCCACTTGATTATGTCGATAAATCCCAAAGGGATTTTCGATGAGGCGTCAACCGATTTTGCGGTTGAATACAAACCTTTTTATACCATATTTCCTTATCGAGAATAAAATGCCTACAAAGGAAGCTAGCAAATCCAAGGACAAAAACATAATTGACAGCATAATGTACACTTATTCTACATCTTCAAATCCCCATGAAGAAGAAAACAGAATTCTTAAAGAAACTATCAACAGGCTCAAGGAAGAGAATGAAAGATTTAAGACATCACCATTAATGGTCTGCGAAGTTAAAGAATTATTTGGAAAGCAGTCAATAATAAGGATCCCCAATGGAAATCAATTTCTTGTCAATATATCAGATGGATGTGACAAGATTAAATCAGGAGATTTGGTCTTAGTAGAGCAAAAAAATCTTACCGTTATAAGAAAAGTCCCCATTACAAGGCGTTTTAATATTGAAAAATATGTAATTATAGAGAAACCAACTATATCTTGGCACGATATAGGTGGACTAAGCAATCAAGTGCAGGAAATCAAGGAGGTTGTTGAACTACCATTATTGAAACCAGAGTTATTCAAGAAAGTAGGAATAACACCGCCAAAAGGAGTTTTGCTTTATGGCGAACCAGGAACCGGAAAAACATTGTTGGCTAAGGCTGTGGCAGCATCGACAAATTCTACTTTCATAGAGATTGTCGGTTCAGAGTTAGTGCAAAAATTTATTGGTGAAGGGGCAAAGCTTGTAAAGGAAATTTTCGAATTTGCAAGGAAAAAAGCACCAGCGATCGTTTTTATAGACGAATTAGACGCGTTAGCTGCCAAAAGAATTGAAGTTGGCACTTCTGGTGAAAGGGAAGTTAACAGAACATTCATGCAGCTTCTTGCAGAATTAGATGGTTTCAAGCCGTTAGACAATGTTAAGGTCATAGGGGCAACCAACAGGAAAGACATTCTGGATCCTGCAGTTATAAGGCCAGGCAGGCTAGACAGGCTTATTTATATTTCAATCCCAAACAAAGAGTCCAGAAAAGAAATCTTTAAAATTCATACAAAAAGGATGACATTTAGTAAAGGTATCAATGCTGAATCACTTATCACCAGGATGGAAGGATTCAGCGGAGCTGAGATAAAGGCAGTTTGTACAGAAGCTGGTTATTTTGCAATACGATCCAACAGAAGCCATGTAACAAAAGAAGATTTCTTAAAAGCCATTGATAAGGTAAAGCAGGAAGAAAAAGCCGAAGGCCAAGATCATGTGGAGATGTTTGGTTAAGAATTCTAAAAAATAATGGCACACGCTCGGCAGTTACTACCGCATATCATAAGCTTTCGCTTCAAAGGGTGTTCACTTCTCTCATTGCGTGTACCAATATAAGAAAACAATATCGATTTTTAAGTGTTTGCATCAGCTAAATAGCCTTAAAATCCGCACAAACCCTGTAAAATCCAGGTGAATATTGACCACATCTTACAGTCCTGATAATTTTATATCTTTTCTTTGCCTTATTGCAGGCTTTCTTTATTTTATCTTCAGCTTTATAGAATTCATCTTCATGCAGGAAATCATAAAAATGAATAATTCCTTTGCTTTTAATGTGTTTTAATGCTAAATTCAAATAATTCTCCCCACCTTTAGGCAAAGGCATAGCTATTCGATTAAATTTTTTGTTTATTTTCGGCAGCACCTTCTCCACATCTCCTAGAAACAACTTAACTCTCTTTTCCAACTTATTTTTTTTAATGTTTTCCAACGCGTATTTATGAGCAACTGGATTAATCTCAATTCCATAAATTTCTTTAGATTTTGTATTTTTTGCAATAACTAAAGGGTAAGGGGCACAACCTGAAAACATAATTAGAACAGTTTCTTTTGGCTTAACCATATTCACTATTCTATTCCTTTCATTACCCATTCTTGAAGAAAAATATACCTTCTCCACATCTAATTTTAGAAAAACATCATTTTCTTTGCATATTGTTTCCTTTCTTTTTTCACCAGCAATAACTTTTAATCCAGGTGTCCTGTATTTTCCAGAATATTTTTTAGTTTTTTTTAATACAACCTTAACATTATGATAATTATCCAGGATTGTTTTACCTATCAATTTCTCATATTTTCTTAATTGCTCAGGAAATTCCGAGAATATCATTATATCCCCCACTATATCAAAGGAAGATGGAACATATTCCAGATATTTATTGCTTAACTTATTTTTTAAAAAATATTTCAGGTTCTTTTTCATTTTAATTGAAGAAATCACTCAAACCTTTTTGATTCTTTTTTTTGTTTTCCTTTACAAGAGCTTCAACTTGGGATTTTACCCTTTCTTCAGAGAAATCATGCTTGTCAACAAGCAATTTCATTATTTTCTCTTCGTCGACAGGAGACCATTCAAGGCCGTAATCCTTGTCCACATCAATACTTTTTATCAGATCAAAAACTTCATTCCATGAAAAATCAAAATTTTCTGACCATTTCGCTTCTTTAAACATAGTGTCAAGATTATTACCATATTTCTTTACTAGCTTCAGTGCATTTTTTGGTCCAATGCCCTTTATTCCACCAGCATTGTAATCAGTCCCGATAAGCATTGCCAATGCAATAAGCTGTTCCTGGCTGATTCCTAAATGCTTAAGGTTTTCTTCAAGGCGTATCAATTCCGGATTTATCGTTTCATAGCTTAATTTATTTGTTCTCTTCTTTTTACCGGCCATATTCAAGTTTCTGACAACCTGTGGAGATTCAAACAACAACGCATCAGCATCATTAGTTGCTAAAGCAAAAGCATCACCATTCTTGACTATAAAGGAAGCCTGAGCTTCTGCTTCAGACGGAGCATTGATGGCTGGCAATCCAAATGCTTCTACGAGTTTTTTCGCTTCATCTATCATCTCCGGAGTTAATCTCGATGTTCTTGCAGCATATTTTTTCATTAATTCTAAATCTTCCTTTTCTTTAGCTCTTTCAAATTTTTTTTGAGCTTCAATCTTTGTTTCTTTCCTCTTTTCAAGAGTCAATTTTTTAAGCTTAGGCGGCTCACCATCAAAAACAAAAGCTAGCTTGATATTTTGTTGTGACAAATTAGATATTCTTGTCATTAGTCCCATTAAATGGGAAGTAACATTCCCTTCTGAATCAGTCAATAAGGAGCCATCCCTTTGCCTTATGGAGCTCAAGAACTGGTAAAGCCACATCGGCGCATCAACAACCAAAACCTTATTTCTTAGAAAGTCAAGATCAATTTCTTTCATTACCAATAATTCAGTTAAAGCAACACCCATTTTATACCTTCTTGAAAGTTATGTTGTTCAGCTCTTTGCTCATCATATCCTTGGCTTTTGTCGATAATTCTCCTGGAGAAATAAAAATAACAGGCAATTTTTTGAATTGCCCTTTTACATAGGCATTGCTTAAATCAGAGTCACTCACTCTTTTCTTATTCTTTGCCTTGCAGTAATATTGCAGATTTCCAACAACACTTGGAATTTCAACGATAAAATCAATCTCTGAATTTTTCTTCAGAACTTCGCTATGAATAACATTTATCTTATTTTTTTCAAAATATTTTGTTAAATCCTTCATAAAACCATCTTCTTTATCTCTTTGTCTTGGTTTTCTCTCTCTTTTCACACTTTGAACTTTTTCTATCTCAGGCTCCTTTATTCGATGTTCAATAGAATCAAGCTTTTTAGGCTCTTTTCTCTCAATTTTTTCTTCTGGTCTTTTTTCCTTAATATCTAACCTGGATTTTATTATTTGCTCAGCTTCTTCATTTTTTATAATATACCATTTCCAGAAGATTTCTTTGCTGTCATTATAATTTACATTAAAAGGGATTGCAAAGTCTTTAATTTCTCTTAATGCAACTCTCATCACAGGTGTTTGCTCAGAGTCCCTTAATATTTTATTTTCATTGAGTAAATCAAATGCCTTTTTCTCCTTATCATTCATATTTCCTGTATATTTCTCTAACATTACTTCTTGACCCTGCAAAAAATAAAGCGGCGAACCGCCTACCTTGATTGTAGAAATTCTTAATTTTCCATTTGCTGTCAGCTCTGCAAGATGTGCAGAAGCCATAAGAATATTGCTTCCAATTTCCTTTGAAACCTGAACTGGCAAAACAGGTCCTTTAGTATGTACAATTTCCAGAATTTTGTCTCGAGTTTCCATTGGCCAAACTAAAGAAGTTTTGTTTATATATTTTGTTGTTAAAAAAGTTGAAACAACGGAATTCTGCCAATCTGTGATTGGTGGTTTTTGACAATTAGGGTTATGGTCTCAACCATCTCGTCTCATAAAACGTAACATCATTTTCTGCATCTACTATGCCAAGCAACAATCTTTTCTTTGTAGAATGCGCAACCCTATTTTTTGCTGCAAACTCATACCATGTAAGAGTTGAACCTTCATGAACCGGAAAAACAACCCAGCGGGCATGATCTTCACCTGGCTTTACGCCTCTGTCATAAATCCTGAAATCTGCACCAAACTTCAGTGCTGTCTTGATTATATAGCCCCTGTTCCTTATGTCGCGATAAACACAGTATCTGACCCAGAAATTTGGCTCTGATTTTTGGGATTTCTTCAAAAGAAATTCAGGTTTGATTTCCTTGTTTCTAGAATCATAAACTACGAGTTTCTTCTTATCTACCAAATAAAGCGCTTCAATAAGAGAAAGTTGAACTCTTCCATCATCAAGCAAATTGCCATATCTGCTTTGATTATAGAGCTCTCTAGCATTATCTGAGCTTTCTGTAAGCACCCTTTCCTTTGAAAAAGTTGCTTTGACAGGCTCCTTTGGTAATTCTTTGTGTTCTTTAGTCTCTGCTTTCTTCTTGGTCATAATTGTGATTATATAGTAATTTGGTAATTAATTCGATTTAAAAAACTTATTAATATTTATATATTAACTTTCCATATTGAAAACAAAAACCCTTATAAATTCTATTCCTCTTCGCACTAATATGCAAATAACCTTTCTGGGAACTTCATCAATGGTTCCAACAAAAGACAGAAACCAAATAGCAGTTTTTGTTAGTCATGACTCTGATGGGGTCCTTATTGACTGCGGTGAAGGCACTCAAAGGCAGTTCAAGATTGCAGGGATCAGCCTGACTAAAGTTACAAAAGTCCTGATAAGTCACTGGCATGGGGATCATGTGCTTGGCTTGCCGGGCTTGATGCAGACCCTAAGCTCATCAGATTACAACAGCAAACTTGAGATTTACGGTCCTGTTGGAACTAAAAAAAGAATTGAAAAAATGTTTGAGGCTTTTGTTTTTGACAAAAAATTGAGTTTTGTAGTTAAAGATGTCAAAAGCGGAGTTTTTTTTGAGAATAATAAATTTCAATTAGGGGCCTATCCACTAGAGCATGGTGTTGAGACCTTAGGTTTCAGGTTTGTTGAAAAAGACAAAAGAAAGATCGATTTAAAAAAAGTCAATAAATTCAACATACCTCATGGGCCTTTGCTTGGAAAATTGCAGGAAGGGGAAATAATAACCCTAAACGGGAAAAAGATTGATCCTGACGATGTCACTTATATTGAAAGCGGAAAGAAATTAGCTTATATCACAGACACGGTGCTGTGTGATTCATGCTATAAAATTGCAGATGATGTTGATTTGTTGATTTCTGAAGCAACTTACTCTTCAAAATTAGCTGGCAAGAGCGAAGCATATGGTCATATGACAGCAAAGCAGGCTGCACAGCTGGCAAACAAGTCAAACGTCAAGCAACTGGTTTTGATACATTTTAGTGCTCGTTATAAGAATACCCAAGAATTAGAGGAAGACGCAAGGAATATTTTTGATAATGTAATCTGCGCAAAAGATTTTATGAAGATAAATCTGTAAAATGTCTGTAAAAAGCAAGGGAAGTAATGCAGAAAGGGAATTATTGCATATGTTCTGGTCTAAAAAATGGGCATGTTTGAGAAGTGCCGGCTCCGGCTCTATGAAATATCCAGGTCCTGACTTGCTTGTAGGCAACAAATCAAGAAGGATGTCAATCGAATGCAAATCAACAAAAAAAAACCAAATTTATCTCGACAATCATGATATAAATCAATTAAAAGATTTCTCTAAAATATTTGACGCCAAGCCATTATTTGCAGTTAGATTTGCAAGAAAAGAGTGGCTATTTTTGAATCTAGAAGACATTGAAAAAACACCAAAGGGATATGTCATCAACCTCAAAACGGCAGAATTAAGGGGTTTATCATTTGAAGAAATAATATCATATTAAAACAAAAAAAATTTATCGCCTTTTTTTCATCGCTCTTTCGATCTTTACTTCTTCCTTTACTATCTTGTCAACCACTCTTTCAATATGCATCTCTATTCTTGCTATTCTGCGCTCCATTAAAACAAGTATTCTTAGAGAGTACACTATTGCCATCAAAGTGCCTATAATTATAGCAAGTGTTATTTCCTGAACGCCAAATACCATCTACTCACCTCAATTTTTACTTTTATAAGCTATTTACTTGGTCATTTATATAGTTTTCGAAAATCATATCTTTACCTTTTGATTAGGAATAATGTCTCCTTTCTTTGTTTTGCCCTTATTTCCTCTATTTATCAGCCATGCTTTTCTTGTTGTATACTGGGCAGGATTCTTTATCCTTGAACAAAAACTGTCAGGCTTGCAAACACCTATTCCAACCATATACATTTCATTATCGCAATTCGGAGGCAAAATCCTTTTTCTCATTTGTTTGTGATACTTCAACTGACCAAGTAAATAGACCTCTCTTAAAGGCTCTTTATTTTTAGCGTTCCACTCTTTAAGCTTTTTTTCTATCATATCATAGTCCCATCCAATTGAAGTAAAGTAATTAATCAAAGTAAACAATCCTCTTTTTCTTCCTTCATCCAATCCATCTAAAATCAATTTCACGCAAGGTGGAAATAATTCCTCCGGCAAAGCATTTTGTGGAATCTCAAGTTCATGCTCCTTTTTTAATTTTACAGTTTCCTTCTTAACACTAAAATCAAGTGCTTCAGTTAGCAGTTGTTTAGCCTCATTTTTGTCAGCATTGTTTTTTCCAAGAAATCTGTGCCTGCTTATTCTCACATTCTTAGGAATAGCAAATTCTTTCTTAAACATCATGACTTTTTCCGGATTTAATGGAGTTGACACTAATCCTGATTTTTCATGCAGTGAATATGGCATCCTGTACAAATGTCTGGGAGAAATAAGCAAAGTATCCATCTCCAAAATAGATTCTGGATTAAATTTTCTTATTTTATTTTCATAATAAATTATATCATTTGATTTTTTTCCTGTTTTTTCCAAAATCTTGTTAAAATCATTTTTCTCAAACTCCATAATTCTGGTGCCAAACTCCTTAAGCATCATATTTTTTATATACATGGCTATTTTCTTAGGAGCTTCAGGAAACATGTTTTTAGTTTCTTTGTCTCTTATTTTGTCAGGAAATGCTTGAAAAGGTACTCCAATATGAAAACCCTTGTTTCCTGAAAACTTGCACGAAACAGATTTTAGCTTATGAAATTTCAAAGCCTTAATAACCAAGTCCGCAGCAATCTTTGAATAATCAAAAATACCGCAATCAATATCTATCACCAAATCCCACCCGCTTCTTAAATTATCCAATTCATGCCTTCTCATTGAAGGATCAAGCTGCAGAGCATTTCTCCACAATTCTTCAGAAGCATGGAAAGAAGTTGCGCCTTGCTTAGCAAGCTCCAAGACATCATTCTTATGCCTTAAAGTATCTGGCCTTTTGGAGAACTTATCATTGAATCTGACAGCAATTTCCCTGTCTTTGGAATTAGCGATAATCTCCTCCTGGATATCACTTCTTTTATAGTGGCTCAATGAAACATTGATAGGGATCATAGCTCTAGGAATATTTTTTGCTATATAATGTTTTTGCTATAAACTCTAACCTCTAAACATTAAATTTTTAAATGGAAAATACCTGCTAAATGCTATATGGCGATTAAAAATCAGCTCAAAACTGCAGTCTTGTTAGCATTGCTTACAGCGCTATTCTTGTGGATAGGTAGCTTTTTTGGAAGGACAGGATTGATTTTTGCTATAATCTTTGTTGGTTTGATGAATTTTGGTTCTTACTGGTTTTCTGACAAATTAGTGCTTAAGATGTACAAGGCTAAGGAAGTCAAGCAAAATGATTATCCTAAATTATACGAAATTGTAAGGGAAGTATCTCAGCGAAGCCATTTGCCCATGCCTAAAGTTTATGTCATACCAACTAATTCTCCAAATGCATTCGCCACTGGTCGAAATCAAAAACACGCTGCAGTTGCTGCAACAGAAGGGATTATAAATATCCTGAGCGAGGAAGAATTAAAAGGAGTTATCGCCCATGAATTTGCACACATCAAGAACAGGGATATTTTGATATCTACCATAGTCGGGACTATTGCAGGAGTCATATCTTATGTAGGGTTGATGGCACGATGGTCTGCAATTTTTGGAGGAGACAGGAACAGAGGCGGTGGTCTAGCCCAACTCTTAATTTTAGGTATAATAACTCCTTTGATTGCTGTAATAATCCAATTAGCCATATCGAGGAGCAGGGAGTTCTTAGCTGATGAGATAGGGGCAAAATTTGTAAAAAACGGCAATTCACTGGCAGATGCTCTAGAAAAGATAGAAAAAAATGTTGATGTCCATCCGCTTAGATTCGGAAACCAATCAACAGCTCATTTGTTTATCTCAAACCCATTCAGGGGCGGTGCATTTATGAAGTTATTTAGAACTCATCCCTTAACTAAGGAAAGGACAAGAAGATTAAGGGAGATGAAGTTCCACTAATCCTCTTTATATTCCTTATCAACAACATCCTTTATCTTCTTCGCTTTTGAAGGTCCTATTTTTTCAACTTCCTGCAGTTCTTTCTCACCTGCATTTACAATATTCTTCACAGTCTTGAAATGTTTCAATAATGGTTTTGATAAAGTCAAATTTATTCCAGGCAATGAGCTTACAAAATATTCCTGTTGCTCCTTTAATGTTATTGGCTTTCTGTCTGCATGCAAACTAAAGTCTTTTCCAGTTTCTTTCTGCTCTCTTCTTGCCATGATCTGCAGCAAGGAAGCAGTTTCTTTGAAATTCCTTGTCTGGATTATAGGAATTCCATAAGAAACAGCAATCGTTGACATCATCCCTAATATCGAGTTGTGATGGACATTCCTGACAGAGTATATATCTCTAGTACCTTCAATCACAATAATGGGCCTTTCAAAATTGTTTTTTAAATTCTTAACTTGTTGCAATAATCTACCATCAATAATGGAATCAACAAAATCCTCGACGGTTTTCATCTCAATTCCACAGCGAGAGGAAACAATATAATCAGCATTATCAAGCCTTTCCATGACCACAGTCATTCCATTTTCGGCCAATTCTCTTATAATCCCACTTCCTTTTTCCCTGTGATCAGCGAATATTTTTGTTTTTTCTTCTATGTATTTGGTGATTGGAACTTCTTTTTTATCAATAACAGTAAGATTTAGTTTTTTTCTTATATTCGCCAAATTCCTATACATCTTTTTTTCTTTGTGATGTGCAACCCACCTATAGCCTTCATCTCTTGTCCCTTTGGCCATCAACATAATTACCCTTCCTTTTTCCTGCCTTCCAGTTCTTCCTCTTCTTTGTATGCTTCTTATTGCGCTCGGAATTGGCTCAAAGAAAACCACAAGATCAACTTTCGGGATGTCAAGTCCCTCTTCTCCAATAGAAGTTGCAACAAGCACATTAAACAAGCCATTTCTGAAATCATCAAGCATCTGCTTTTGCTCTTTTTGGCTCAACCCAGTACCTCCCTTTTTCTGTTGGCCGACAAAAATCCTGGCACTCACATTCTGAATATTATTCAATTTTTCAACTATGTCAAGGGCATTGTCCCTGTATTGGTTGAATATGATCATCTTAATGCTGCCATTGCGGTTAATCTCATTTTCCACAATGTCTTGCAGTTCTATCAATTTCGGATGCTCCACTTTTTCCTCGTGCAAAATCCTTGCCTTTATCATTGCAGTCTTGAAATTTGAGTCATTCATTATAGATTTGATAGCCTTGGTTTTTGACGTCCTTGATTCAGTAATTAATTTTTCAAAATATTTGTGAAGAGATGCAATCCCTTGCGTTTCAAGCAATTCAAGCGCATGATAGATTTTCATGACTTCAGCAAGCATGGAAATGCCGTTCCATACTGTAAAATCCTTTTCACCCTGTGAAATTCTGCTTCTTAACTCTCCTTGTAATTGAAGCAAATCCGATTTTGTCACATATCTCAAGTCAGCTCTTCTCAGTATCCCCCATTTTTTTAATTTTTCAAATCTCTGTCTTAAAAACAAAAGCAGGAATTTCTGTATATCTGTGAAAACCCTTGGAAGGTCCACTTTAACCCAGTCTATCTGCATTTCCTGTATGTAGGGCTTGACATCCGGATCCTCATCAGTCCTTACCTCAATATCCTCAATGAAAAGATTTCTACATACTTCCTGTATTTTGTTCATGTCGCTTCCAGGAGATGCTGTCAATGCAATTATCCTTGGAAACTTTGAGAGTTTCATGAACTGCTTTGCAACAAAAACATAAGCATAATCTCCAACAGCCCTATGTGCTTCATCAACACCAAGCAAGCAAACATCTTCCAAATTTATTCTTCTGCTTATTATGTCATTCTCAAGCCCTTGCGGAGTCGAAAAAATTATTTTTGATTTTTTCCATAGTTCCTTTCTTTTGTCAGGTCTCACCATGCCGGTAAAAATAGCCATATCTCCATTATCAATGTCAAAATGCTCCCTAAATACATTCAAGTACTGCTCAATCAATGGCCTTGTTGGCCCAATGAAAAGAATTTTGGAGTTTGGGTACTGCTTAAGCCTTTGAGCAACCAGCATCAAGAAAACATTTGTCTTGCCCATCCCCGTCGGCAGCACAACTAACGTGTTCTTTTCAGCAGCTGTGGCCAGAATAGTTTGCTGATATAGCCTGGGCTCAAAGTTTTTTATCATAGGAATGGGGTATTTTCTGGCTTTATAAAATTTATTGACAATATATGAATAAGAAAAAACCCTATTTTTCTACAGTCACAGTAGAATTATTTATGATTTGTCCGTTTTCGGGTTGTTCTTCAATCTCTATTCTTGTTGTTCTAATATAAGCATCATCAATATCTACATTTGCACTTTCAGAATCCCTTATCTCAATTTCCTGAGTGCACGATGCAATTATCAAAATTAAAAAAAACCCAAAAAACAAACCTCATTTTAATACCTAGTATCTCTCAAGATTTTTTTATCATACAATTTATAGCTCAATACAGCACCAACTAAAAATAAAACAAAAACAAAAATATGATTTCCATATCTTGCGCCAATTAAGTAGCCAATCAAAAATCCTGCAATAATAACTAAGTAAGGGAAGACTATCTTGGATTTTCTCTCATAAATAACCCTGCCTGCAAACAGTCCTGATATGAATATTATTATGTAGCTTATAACAGCACTTGGCGCTAATAATGCAAATAACAAACCGATTATTGTAAGTATCAGAAAGAAAAATTCCATATAATTTTTGTAAAATTGAAACATAAAACTCACTTCGGACCTGTCCAGACTTTATTTTCAAAACTTACGTAATATATAAGCCACAGCACAACACCAATCAAAAGCGACAATACCAATGAGAAAAATATTGGTATATCAACAATCATAAGGATTGTAGCAGCAACTAGAGCCGGCAATACAAAAGCATAAGCCATTCTGCTTCCATAGTATATCTTGCTTCCATCCAAAGGTGGGATGGGCAGCATGCTTGTTATCAGATAAATGACATTGAAGAGTATTGCCTTTTCCAACAATAAACTGGGGGTGAATTCATTCAATACTTTTAGCAGGATTATCAGCATAAAAGTGAACAAAGGTCCTGCTAAGGCAACCATAGCTTGTCCCATTATATTCAAGCCATATCTGAAATAGCCCAATCGATGGCCTGCCATGTGGTGTAGTAAAAAGCCGCCTGGCACAATAAGCCACAACCTCCCATTGCTTAGAAATGCCAGGATCAGAGCACCAATCAATCCAAAAGTCCACATTTTATATTCAATCCTAAAGCCTATGGCAAGACCCCATATTCGCTGGCCTGCATCGTGAATAAGAATAGACAATGCAACAATCAAAACAGCGTTGAATAAATTAAACAAGCCTGTTGATAAATCAAAGCTTGCCCCACCCCACTCTCTAAATGATATTATAAATGCAATTATTAAGATAGCAATTACAAATCCCCTTACTTCATGGATTGAAAATTTGTAATATTTCTTTATCTTGTCAGTCAAATCAACTAATTCTCCCATATTATATAATTTAGAAATATGATATTTAAGGTTATTGGTTTTACCCAACAGAAAAACTAAAACTTATTCTAGGACTTTTTGCGGATTTTACTAATTTTAAAACATCATCTATATGACCTGCTCCTAAAATAACAAGAATCTTTTTATCAGGGTTGGAATCCATCAATTTTCTGATATTACTTGCGATAACAGTATTTCTTTCTTCAACCAACACTTTGTAAATATTAGGGTAACGATCTTTTAATTTATCTGTTAATTTCTTTATTATCTTTTTATCAGGAACAGTCCTCAAATCGAAATCAATCTCTTTCTTTCTTGTAAATAATGCTTTAATCACATCAGCAACGAAATTTCCTTTTTCCTTCCAAGTTATTGATTTTGAAAGTCTTTTTAGGGTAATCTCTATATCTTGATCTATAAGGGTTATATTGATATTTTTCTTCTTAGCGATCTTAATTGCTTGTTTCATCTCAGATCCAGGAGCAACCCCAACTATCTTGCCTAATTTTCTTTCTGCCCAAGCCCCAATCAAAGAAAAGATAAAACCCTTCAAGCCAATATACCTTATACTTCTGAGTTCGATCTTTCTTCTATCTTTGCTCATTAAGGCCGGTAATCTCCTTTTATCAAGCTCTAAAGCCACTATACTGGGTTTTTCCTCTTCAATCAAACTTTTAACTTCCTTGAGGCTTTGCTGAGCTATATGAGATGTGCCCAAAAATACCAAATTTTTGTACTTCATGAGTTAAAATAATCTCGAGGTTTTTAATAATATTTTCCAAAAGATTTAAATACTAGCCAGTAGATAAAATTACCAATCTTAATGCTAAAAAGGTGAGTTTATATGCTGAAAATGAAGAAAATAAGCGAAACATTTGACATGAGAGTATTCACAGATAATGGTGAATACTTCGGTGATGTTGAAGAATCAATTTTAACTCAGAATAAGGTTTTTGGATGGCGAGTCAGAGCAACAAAAAATTCTTTCTTGAACAAAGTTTTAGGTTCTGCAAAAGGAGTTATCGTGCCGCACCAGCTTGTAAAGTCAATCGGCGACATAATGATAATCAGCAAAGCTGCAGTGCCTTCTTACAGCGAAGGAGAAGCAGAACAAAAAGCAGCTTAGAAGCTTAAGATTCTAGCATTGCAGTAAGGGCATTTCTTAGGTAAATCTGTATCAATTCCTATTTTAAACTCATAATCGCAGGAATTGCACTTATGACCGACTTTTAATATTTTCTCTTCTTCAACATCTTCCTTTATTTCTTCTTTTGGTGAGATTTCTTCCTGGATCTGATTATGTGCATTCTTGTTTTTGATGCACTCTGGGCAAATCATCATCTTTTCATCAAAATCCAGCTTCAGGGATGAAACAGAAGTCTTGTTGTTGCACTTTCTGCATAAAACCATTATTTCTTCCATATTTTATTATCTTATTAACTAAAATATTTAAATATTATGGTTTAAATCTTCTTTCTATACGGCTGTGGTCTAGTGGTATGATCGGAGCTTCCCATTGCAAAGGAGAGAGCTCTTGGTCCGGGTTCGATTTGTGAAAAGCGAGCCGCTGCACATGAAAGTCCCGGCAGCCGTATTGTTTATTTCTAAATATTCTGGTAACACTATGATAAATTTTGATGCAAGCTTTATACATATTTTGACTAATTTTAGAAAAGTACGAATCTTTGTTATTATAATGATAGCATAGTATATTTCTAAAACTAAATTACAAATCTTTAACAATAGATTTCATTATATTTGTGACTAAGGGTATTGAAAACATCTGGCCTTTATAGGCTTTCATGGCAAATAGTATTGAAAACACTATCCATACCAACCATATCAATGTAAAGATTCCTCCTCCGAAAATACCAAAAAATACCCCAAATATTCCAGAGGCGTTAAATATAAAACTAATTATCAAGTTGAGAATAAATCCCAAGATGAAAAATCCTATGCCCCAAAACAATGCTTGGAAGCCATGGTAACGGGCAAAGCGGTCATTTTTAGCCATTACAATTGTAACTATTGCAATAATCCAGATTGGATAACTCAGAGCTGCAAGTATCTTTCCAGTGTCTGGATCAAGGCTGCCAGATGATTGTGTTTGAGAATATTGTGGTGGACTTGGATTAAATTTTGGAGCTGAATCTACTGCTTGAATGGCTTGCTCTACTTCGCTTTCTGGAAAACCCTGTTTAATAAGTTGCTGCTTCAATGAATCAATTGGGTATCGGTCCTTATACTTGTTTATGTAATCTGTTAATGCCTGTTTTGCCATTAAAATCACCTCATAAAACCTGGTTTACAAGATTTTCCGGCCACCCAGATTTTAAAAGTTCAGCCCTTATAATTTCCTTTGATTTACCTGATTTTATTGCCTGATTGACATAAGTTTTCAATTGTTGTATTCTCGGATCATTAGATGGGCTTTCTTCCTGAGGTTGATTGCTAATTCCTCGATCCGTTTCTGATGTTATCCTTGACTTTTTACCTATAATAAAGTAAATAATGGCGCCTACAAAGCCTCCGAAAAACACCACTACAATCCAAAGAATTTTCCAACTCTGCTCATTTTTTGATGTAAAAATGCTTATTGCAGCAACAATAAAAAGTATTAAGCTGCCTATTATAATCACAGCATAAATTAATATTATAATGCCACCAATTGCAAAAAATCCGGTAGCTGCTGCCGTTTCTAAATTTCCTAACCCTCTAATGTCATTATCCGATGCGTCTTGACCTAGATTTGCCAAAGCTTCTGCCACCTTCAACTGTTTCTGTACGTTGTCTGGATCATCTTCTAGATCTTCCAATGCATTTTGTAATTCCTCTGGATTATCATTAGAGTTTAATCCAAATGGGTTATAATTTTCCAGAAGTTCTGCCTCTTGCTTCAGACTATCTAATTCCGCTTGACTAAAATCCCACTTAATACCATTCTCATTCCCATATCTGGATGATAAAATCTTTACATCTTCTTCAGGTACAGACTCCACAATTACCTCTAATGCATATTTTTTCCCTATATCCTCAAAACTTAATTTTTCAAAAAATGAAGATTCTGATAATACTTCTATATATGCCTCCTGATCCTTGAATGATAAATAAGATGTTTTTGTTATGGCTCCTAGGTTTTGGGTCAATTCTGAGGTAGCTAATTGCCTGCTATCATCATAAATCTTCAAGCTTATGGACGACTCACTATTAGGTGTAACCTTTACAGAGATCTTTTCATTCTTTTTAATCGAAATCTTAAAAATATCTTTTTGGTCACTTCCAGCTACTTTAGATAGTGAGAGCCAATTGGACGGATAAACGCCAGGATTAATGTCCAACGCATTTCCAAAACTATCCCCAGCATCTGTCTGCAAACCTGCATCATATGTATCCACAAAAGAAACCTTTAATGAATACGCATGGACAAATTCCCAATCACGCAAACCGTTTAATTTTATAAAAAAAATATTTTCTGAATTTGGTGAAAATGATTCTTTTTCTACTTGATCACCAAATGATTTTATTATTTCAACTTTATCCTCATTGTAAATACTTAGAATACCTTCTATAAGAAATTCATCTGGAGAACCCTTCGATTTAAAGAATTCAACTTCGGTCATCAATGTCTGCCCTGGTTTAACATTGATTTTATAGAATTGTGGAGGATCTCCATCCTGAAGACCAGATCCTGAATATTCTCCAGGAACGATTAATTCAGCTGTCTCAATGCTTGTACCTTGTGCAAATGCAGTTCCTACTAAAAGTAAAGAAATAATAAATACAAAAACTATCATAAATCTTATTTTCAATTTGAACATCTTTTTTAAATATCGTATCTTAGTGGGAATACAGTTGCCGTATTGTTTATTTTCAAAATTATCTTATCCTATTCCACCTTGTGGTAAATCACCAATTCCTTGTGTTAGATCACCCATAGATACTATTTCAGCTCCAGCTGGAAGCGCAACATCACTATCTTTAACATCAGTAGTATAACTTTTTGCTATCCACTCCAATGCGGTATCTCCATCATGAATTACTTTATAATAAAGTGGAACTCCATCTTTTGTAACACAAACTTTTGTATCAAAAGCAAGATTGTTATAAGACCACTTATAACATTGAGTAGTAATTCCAATAAATTTTATTGTACCATCTTTGCTAAATTCAAAATCTTCATATTCTTTAACTTCTTCTGCAACACTAAGTTCTGGCTTAGAAGGCGCATCCTTACTAGATACTGAAAGACAAAATGGAGATTCTAATTCTAAACCTCTGGAACATGTATAAGAATTAAAATCAGATACAGTCCCAATTGAATGAAAAGAAGTCATTACGTCAGCTTTTGTAATCGATTCTATTTTTTGTTTGAATTCATCATTTACGTATTTCAGATAAATTCCTATTTCTGATGTAATAGTACCCTCTTCAGAAGAGGTTGTAGCATCATAAGTTACTTTATACGATACTCTGTTTTTTGCCAGATTTTCAAATTCTTCTAACACTTCTTCATTAATGTCCTTTATTTCAGTACCTGAATCACCCACCAATTCTCCTCCGGTTGTATCTGCTGCGGGAGCAGGATTTTGAGGTTGAACAGGAAAATCTACAAGATTAGAAGGATCAGCTTCCGATTGCTCATCCTTTGATCCACAACTTATTACAAGAACTAAAGTTATCAAAAATAAAGAATATAAAATAAATTTTTTATTCAATTTAAGCATCTCTTTTTTTGTAATCTCATTGTATATTTCATGAAATATAGCTGTGTATTAAGCATTCTTGATAGCAGAACCAACCATAATACCCATAACAATAAGAATAAGTGAAGCAATTACCGTTATCAATAAACTTTCAACAGACCTTACCCTTGGCATAATAGTCTTAATAGACTTATAATTTAAATAAATTGCGTTTTCGCCAGAAAAATATATAAACCCAGTTGACTATCTTTTAGCTATGACTTGGGGATTCTTGCATGAAATTGGAAGAAAGATAATACATATCACAATTCTTATTGTACTTGCAGCCTTTTTTATTATACAAGATATTCTTGTAAGTGCAGGTTACACACCAACATTGGCAAAACAGGTTGCACTTCTTTCCTTAGTAGCATTATTAATAGTTTTTTTGGTGTTGGAATATTTCAGACTCGAATTAAACTGGAAAATGCCCTTCTTCTCCCAGTTTATAAGGGCCAAAGAACAGCATAGGATGTACGGAGTAATCTATTTTCTTTCAGCAACTACCATATCTTTAGCGGTTTTTGATTATAAGATTGCTTTGGCAGCTTTGCTCATGACAACATTTGGTGATATGGCAGCTGCATTAATAGGTAAAAGATATGGAACGACTCTTATTTACGGCAACAAGACTTGGGCAGGATTTTCTGGTGAATTGGCTGTAAATCTCATTGTTGGATTTTTGATACTTGACAGCATCTATGTGATATTGGGCATGGCTATTGTGGCAACAATTGTAGAAACTTTAGTTGACGAGCTCGACGATAATTTACTAATTCCAATATTTTCCGGATTTGTAGGGCAGATAATCCTGTTCAGCTTGTGATCTTCGCAGCTAATTGCTGCTCACCTATTGGCTCAACTGTTTGAAACATAGATTTTAACCCATTTTCTAAAGCAGACTCGTCGCTTATTTTATGATGTGTATGGGGGAAAACAACCCATTTCTTGTCAAGCTCTGAAAATGGATTTGTGAAGATTATACTAAAAAATTTGAAATCAATAAATCTTTTCCAATTTTTCAAAATCACGTCAAAATTTTCTCTCGAATTTAACGTTACAAGACTGAAATAGCTTTTATCATTAATTTTTTGAATGATCGGACCAATATCCACAATTTTTGGAGCAATTATGAAATAATGCTCCCTGTCTTTGTATTTAACATACAAATCAAATCCATATTTTCCCCTTTCAATCTTCTCTATTCTTTTAGAAATTATATCCTTGTTTTTAATGAAGCTTATGGTCCATTCCAATAAGAAAGAATGAGATTTATTTTCCATAACGATTTCTTAGAATTATTATTTATAAAATTATTGGTTATATAATATAAGGAATACCCATTAATAAACCAATAATAGCTAAGCCAACTGCAGATTGTTGAGGAGTTAATATTGGTAAACTAAAACCTGCACTAGATGGAGTCTTATGGGCCATTTCAGCATGGGCAGCATTAGTTGCTGTTTCAAGTCCACCTTCACTGGTGATGCTTTTCAATGCAGATAGCATTTCATCAGGAGGGGCATCACCTTCTGGAAATTGTTTGAATCTCCCTATTACTTTGTTTGCCCTTTCTTTCAAAGGTCCTTCAGGAATTCCCCTATAATAATCCATTACAGGTTCATAAGCGCTATCAGGATAAGTTGCCATTTTCAATCACTTAAGTATAATATCATTAAACTAAATCAGAAAAATAATCCAATTATAAACCTATTCATTCTCAACTCTTGGAGCTAGAATAAAAGAAAGCATTACTTTATCAACAGCCTTATACTCGAGTTTTAATGGATAATCTTTATTGAACTGAATTACAACATCTTCGCTAAGCTTTGATCCATTTATCATCTTTTTTAGGTATTCTATGCTATACTTGGCTTTTGCCTTCTCACCGCTTATATTGACTTTTGTTGTTTCATCTTCCTTGATGTCGATTTTTGCTTGATTTAAATCGCCTTCTGCCTGCAGTGTAAACTTCTTTGGTTCAGCGATAAAAGCAACACTCTCTCCAACAACATCAACATCAGCAATTGCTTCATTAAACACGCTTGAAGAGGTCTTGATTGTGATTGGGAACTTCAAATCAGGCACTTTCTGTTCTTTTTCTTCTAATTCTATTATCGGCAGATTAAAAGTCCTTGTTGTATTGCTCTTTAACTCAACCTTTAACCTGTTGTCAGAATCCATTTCAAGAGTCAGCATGTCTTTAGGAGAAGCTCTTCTTAATACCTGCTTTAAATTGCTTAAGTTAATTGCAATTTCAATGTCTTTTTTGACATCATATTCTGTGAAAGAGCTGCTCAAGAGCTTGAAAACAACCATTGCAACATTGGCAGGATCCATTGCAACCAGTTCTATAGCATCAGGGGTTATCTTAAACCTAGCTTCATTTACTAAATCAGAAATTATTGATATACTTTCCTTTAAATAGCTTGGTTCTGCTAAAGTAAGTCTCATTATTACCCCCAAATAATTGGTATGCTCGCCTCATTTATAACTTTTATGGTTGGAAATCAATTACTCATTTTTAGAAATAGGCATATCTCTGTATACTCTATTCACTTCGTAGACACTATCAATAGGAATTTCAGTTTGTGTTTCTTCAATATTTGGAGCTCCATCTTCTGATCTAATCAAAGGATTTTTATTTGATAGAATTAGTTTTTCAGGCGTTATTGAATGAATATGTCCAGAATATCTATCAAGCGTATCAAGGGTATGATCTTTAGGTTGCCTATGCTCGTCAAACTCTTTAGCTACAATAACTTCTACAGGATCACCAACATCGACTCGCTTGACTACCTTTAACCCTTCCATAAGAGCATCTTTTCTCCCAAGTCTTAATTCAAGATATGTTAACGAATCAGCCATGTTACTACTCAAGAAATAATAAAAACTATTTAAAGCTTTTGCAAAAAGTAAATCTGAAAATAATTATAAAATGAAATTTTAAAGTCTAACTCTATCCCCATCGTTCATAACATGCACATTCTGTCCTTTTTTATAACCCATCTCAACAGCTAAGCCAGCCAACGCATTTGTCATACTTGGTTCACCATGAGCAGGAATAATATGTTTTGGCTTAACTAATTTAATCAAATCCCTTATATCTTCTCTTGCTGCATGGCCGCTTTGGTGGATGTCTTTGAAGATCCTAACATTGTAATTCTTTAAACTTTCTTCTAATTTCTGCCTGTTCTTTATGTTTGTCGGTGTCGGAATGACTTTGCATGAAAATATGACATGATCTTCCGGAAAAAATTTGAACTTAATCTCACCATTCATCATCTTTGAAAGTGTAGATTTTGGCTCGCCTTGATGCCCTGTGACAACCATCAAGTATTTTCCTCTGTCTTTGGCAATTTTTTTCAATTTTTTTCTGATTTGATTGCTCCATTTCAGAACTTCTACTTTATTTGTGAAATTAGCAACTCCTGTAGCTTCAGCAGCTCTTACATATTTTGATATCGAACGTCCCATAAATACAATCTTCCTTCCCATTTTTTGCCCGAATTCTACAATAGAATTTAGCCTTGCTATATGGGAAGCGAATGTAGTTACAACAACATGCTTATTTTTTGAGTCAATGCCGAGCATAACTTCCTTTAGCATCTGCTTTGCAACAGATTCAGACGGCATTTTTCTTGCATCAGAAGCATAAGTTGAATCACAGATCAGTGCAAGCACATTTTGTTTTCCTAATTCTTCCAATCTTTTAAAATTAGGTTTCTTGCCAAGAGTAGGGGTCAAATCAAACTTGAAGTCATTTGCGTATAATATAATACCTTCCCTTGTATGCAAGGCAATCATTACAGTATGGGGTGTCGAATGTGTAACATGAATAAATTCAACTTTGACATTAGATGAGGCTTGAAAGGTGGAATTAGAAGGCATGCTTCTTATCTTGTTGTTGAGCTTGATTTTATCTTCAGTCAAAATTCCTTTCAATACTTCTGATGTGAATGGGGTGCACATAATATTTGCTTTGAACTTATTCGAAAGAAAAGGAATTGCACCTAAATGATCAAGGTGGGCATGCGTTGGCAATATTAGCTTTACCTTATCTTTCCAATCATCAATTATGGAAATATCCGGAACAGCGCCAGCATTCATCAATTCTTTGGGATTGACATCAATAAAATCCTCATCTTCAGTATACTTGATATAATTTTCAAGATGCAATCCTAAATCAAGAATATAAACTTCATCATCAATCTTTACAGCTGTAGAGTTCTTACCTACTTCATTATAGCCCCCAACAGCACATATTTCAACCATCAATTTTGTTTTAGATAAAGATTTATAAATATATGGCTCGTTATAATAGATAATTAAATTCTAACAAGAATTTTTAATCTATCTTCAATCTTAGTATACGGATCCAAATATCCTAATTTCTTCCAAACTTGATATCTTGTTTGATGTCTAGGATTACTAGGTTTTATAATATAGAAAAATTTTTCAATTTCTGCAATTTTTCTTATATTTAATTGATAAGAATCACTAATATTCCTATTATTCTTAAATCCTTTAATGTGTTTTAACCTCACTTGAGATTCTACCCCTAATTTATTTAGAAGTATTCTAATTTGCTCCAGCAATATATTGGAACAAGAACTAATACACATCTCAGGATGATAGTTATGTGTTTTTTTCCATTCTGTTGAAGTCTTTGCTCTTGATCTTTCACACCAAAAGGAACCATCTGAATCAAAAATTCCCCTTATGACAGCTTTTATTATTTTCATATCTTTGGAATTCACTATATAGTCTGGAATTTTCGCAACTGAAGATTTATGACCAATTTGAAAACCCAAATCTATAGCTTTTCTAATTACTTTTTTCTTATATGAGGAAATCCCATAAACACCCCAATAAGCAAAATTCTTAGGTTCTACAGACTCAAAATACTTAGAAAATAATACAGACAGATGATTATCATAATACAATTTGTCTTCACTAGGACTTCCCGTTATATATAGAGCACCTTTATTACTTTCAATCCATCCATCACCTATAAAAGCACCCAATATTTCAGCAATTTCTGGATTAATTAAATTATGATTTATTTTTTGTTTATGCATTTTACATCAACATTTTTTTAGGTGAAATTTTGTAAATGATTATTGATTTATATATCTTACGTCAGCAAATGTCCAGTGGTCAAGAATCATAATTTGAAAGTTGAACGTTAAATCTATGTAAAATGCAGATATATTTAAAAAATAAGTCTTAAGATACAAATAGAAATATTAAGTGCGGGGAAGAGGATTTGAACCCCTGTAGGCACTAAGCCAATAGATGGCTCATCTGAGTTCTTCATCAGCCTTTCGAGCTTCGTTACTCAGCAAACTTGAGTTTGGATGTTTTAGCACCCCAATGCCGAAACACTATCCCGTATAGCCTCTCATTTTAGAGATTTGGCCACTCCGGCATCCCCGCATAGGTTTAAGTATTAGAAATTGCTTTAAAAACGTTACTGAAAAATATAATAGAAATAAAAATTAATCAAGTAAAACTTTTCAGCTTGCTTTCTATTGAGCCAAGCTCAGCTTCTAATCTTTCAAGTTCTGTGTGTTTTTTTGGAGCTTTTGGTTTATGGACAGCCTTTTTAGGTCTTTGGACTTGTTTTACAACAACTCCTCTAAGGCTTGTTTGAGGCAAACTAACTCTTAACCTTCCCATCATCTTGTTGGTGCCTCTCACCAATCCCCTTAATTTCTGTATTTTTTCACTTTTCTCATGCCTTATATGCTTAAATTTTTCAAACTCCTTTAGCATCTCAAGTATATTTCTTAAGGATTCAAGAATATTTCTCCTGACTTCAGCAGGCTCCTTAATTTCTACAAAAAATAGTTCACCGTCTTGTTTTTTTGGATTATTTACCATGATTGTTCAGGCTCAAACATAATCTTATCAATATTATCAATTTTTTTCTCTATATCTTCCACTGTACGATTCCACATTGATATTTCTGAATCTTCCTCATTTCTTAGCTGATCTATGCTGCCTAAAGTTTCCTTTATGTCTTTAATCCTGCCCTTAATCAGGTCTAATACATCTAAAATCTCCTTATATTCATCTACTTTGACGAAAACAGGAGCTCCTTTATGGTCTGTCATTTTTACTCACCCTTGAATAATGTTTTATCAATAAAAATAAGTTTTTTTTGTAAGTCAGTAAGGGAGGATTTAGCCTTCTCAAATGATCTATCCTTCGCATTTTTTATATTATCCATTTTGATTAACATCTTTTCAGAATTTCTTAAATCACCCCTAACCAAACTGATGCTATCAAGGGTATTTTTGTATCTGTCGACTCTGACATAAACTTTATGTTTGCCTGGTCTTACTTCAGGAGCTTTTTTCTCATGATCAAATAGTTTCTTTACTGGTTTTGCCTGGATTTGTGGCTCAACAGGAGTTTGAACTAAATCCTCTTTTTCGCTTTCAATGATTGGCGGGGAAATTTCAGCTTCAGGAGTTTGTGGAGGAGCACTAATTGGAGGTATAGGTGGCATTGGGTTTTCTTCAACGTCAGGAATTGTTGGGAAGTTAGGCATGTCTTCTTCTAATTCAGGCAAACCATCTTCTTCAGGAATATCAGCAGGTACTTTATCAGAACTTGGAAGCTTTTGTTCACCCAAATCTGGAAATTCAAGATCAGAGCCTTCATCAAAGCCCTCTAATGCCGGTGGTTCAGGAGGCAAATCTAATTCCTCTAAATTATCCGTCTTTTTCTCCCTCTTTAAGAACTTTAAAAACCCCACTTAAACTCACCCTTTTTCAAATGTATAGCGTTTCTATTAAAACTTTTGTTAGCATTACCTGATAGTGATATTGTACAAATTTTGTTCCACAAATAATAAATAACTCACTATGTTTTTAGCATAAATGAAGTCTATATTTATAATTCTTGCTATTGTAATGGTTTTGCCTTATATTTCTTATGCTCAAGCACCCGAATGTGATTATAAAATTGACATAATTGTTGATGATGAAGAATTTACTGTAGAAGAGTTTGTATGGCGAATGAGGGCCATCAAAGTAGACGGAATACCTACAAACATCACTGGCAGAGCTGAAATAATAGATTTAAACGACAAAATCATCAAGAAATACAAGCCTTGGACAAATCGTTCAATCTCAAAGCAGAAAACCTCAAGCAAATATTCTCCAAATCTGAAGACAGGAGAATACAAAATCATCTCAAAAATTTATGTTGAATGTGATGATACAAACAAAGACAACAATATCGATATACAAACAATAAAAATAATAGAAGAAAAAATAGAAAATGAACAGGGCAGAATTGAAAATATTGAACCAACACAACCTAAAACAGAAGAAGAATCTAAAGAAGAGAATAAGACAGAAATCAATGAAGAAAATAAACTCGATACAACAAACGAAATAGATAATCCCCAGTTGATAAATGAAGAGAATAATAATAAAGAAATTCCAGTAGCCACTAAAGAAGTTGAAACAAACGAAGCATCAGAAAATGAGGAATTTGAAAATATAATTCATCTAAGAACAGAAAATAATCAAAAAAACCCTAATCAAGCAACAGGAGCTGCTGTAAAAGAATCTGAATTTGTTTATGAATCCAGCAATGAAAGAGCAAAAGACCTAATCATCCTCTTCCTTCTGGTATTGTCTGTATTATTGAATATGATACTGATATGGAGAAGATAAAAATCATAGTTGTTTGATAGCTACACTTTTGACTAGCTTCATCACATCTTTGCACTTATCAGCTATGCCTTCCAATAACTCATAAATTTCCTTATATTTTATGATATCCACTGGATTTTTGTAATAATGAAACAGATCTGATAGGGCATCTCCATATATCTTATCTGCTTCCTTTTCCAATTCGTATACTCTTTGAAATTTACTCTTGATGTCCTTTAAATCTCGCAACCCCAAAATAGTTTTATTTAGCTCATCAACAACATCAGCTATTAAATCAGTCAATTTTAGTATATAATCATTTACTCTCTCAATGCCGAATATAACGAATCTTGAAGCAACAGCATCTATCAAATTTAAAATATCATCCAAAAGAACAGTTAACTGTTTTATATACCCCTTATTAATTGAGGTTCTGAAATTTTTGTCAAGCTTGTCAATGATACTATGAGCTATTTCATCGCCTTTATGTTCTAGATCCTTTATAACCTGATATTTATATTTTCTTTCATTTCTTTCAAATTCAGAATAATTATATACAAAATGCTTTAACTCCTTAGCACCATTCAGAACGTTTTGTGACTGCTCTGCCAGCATTTCAAAGAATCTCTTTTCCTTTGGCACTAGCCAGTGAATTATAGCTGCCATACCAAAATCTTATATTGTTGTGTATAAATAATTTTCCATATATCCTGCCTAAAGTTGGAAACATTTTTAAACCGGTTTAGTTTCTGAAAACTAATGGTTGAAACTGAAAAACAAGGAGAAAAATCACATATTAGATGCAAGACTATTATTGAGGTTTTAGGCAAGCCAAAGGAGCATGTCGAAAATTCATTGAAGGAGTACACAGACCATATAAGGAAGGATTCTGACTTGGCCATACTAAATGAGCATTATTCTGATATAAAGGAACAAGGCAAATTATGGAGCAAATTTGTAGAGCTAGATTTGGTTATAAAAGGCACAAAAAAATTGATTAGTTTCTGTTTTGAGTACATGCCATCATCGCTTGAAGTTGAAAAGCCGGATGAATTATCCATTTCCAAACAGGAAATATCAAACTTTCTGAATGATCTGCAGGCCAGGCTTCATAATGTTGATATGATTGTAAAGAAATCAAAATCTGAAAATGATTTCTTAAGAAGCAACATGAATGCCATCCTCCATAATTCGATCTTGATATGCCTGAAAGTAAGTAAACTTTCACTTGAGCAGCTCTCACAAGTCACCGGAGTTGATAAAAAAGAACTTGAAATTTTCGTAAATAATCTAATTAAAGAAAAAAAGATTAAAAAAGAGAAAGATATCTATGCTTTAGTATGATGGCGGAGCTAAAAAAAGCAGGTGTAAAAAGCAAAGTTGAAGCAGTTCTATTTTCTGTAGGGCATAAAATAAATCTTGATGATATAAGCAAATTATGCCGCTCAAGAAAGGAAGACGTAATCACAGCGCTGAATGAGCTAAAGAACGAATATGACGAAAAGCAGTCAAGCTTGATGCTTGTTGAGGAAGGAGATTCATGGAAATTTACTGTAAGGGACCATTTCATACCAATAGTAAGGAAGATTGTTACAGAAACAGAACTTACAAGGAGTGTGCTTGAAACTCTTGCTGTTGTTGCCTTTAAATACCCTATTTTGCAGTCGGATTTGATAAAGATAAGAACAAACAAGGCATATGACCATCTTGTAGAATTGGAAAAATCGAGCTATATAACCCGGCAAAAGCATGGGAGAACCAATTTGATCAAGCTTACTGAAAAATTCTTCAAATATTTTGATCTTACAGAAGAAAAACTAAAAGATCAATTCCAGGATTTTGCCAGTATAGCCAAGGCAATCAAGTCAAAAGAAGAGGAAGTTTCAAGAATAAAGGAAGACCAGGCAAAAAGGGCAGAGGATCTAAAAAAGGAAGATGAAAAAATAAAGAAAGAAATAGAATCACTGGACAAATCAGGCGAGGAATTTAAAGTTCCATTGGACACATATGAATCAAAGCAAAAACCTACAGAAAATAAATCTGAAGATGTTGCAAAAACTCCAAGTGTTATTGTAGAAAAAGAAAAACTCGGAAATCTAGATGTGGTTGAAGAACCAAGAGAAGATACAAATACAGAAAAAGAAAATACTAAGGAAGAAACTCCAGATGAAGCACCAAAGCAAGAAAAATCAGAACAAAAGACTGAACAACTCCAACATCCTAATGAAAAAAATGAGCCACATGAACAAAAAAAGAAAAGCGAAGGGATTAAACTCACTCCGGATATGGAAGCAAAGGTAGGTCAAAAAGTCGACGAAATGCTGCATGGCCCAAAAAAGAGCAAAGAAGAAAATAAAGAAAATTAAATTTATTCTTAAAATGTTTCTCCTGCAATGCCCAAAATGCAAGAACAAAATGAAATATAACAGCAGAAACAATATTTTAACAAGCAAAAGGAAGAAATGCGTTTATTGTAATCGTGATTTTTCAATTCACAGAAATATTATAAAAAAATTGTAATTCTAATTTACTTAATTTTATATTTTCTAATGTTTAAGCATATATTTTTGTTTTTATTCTGATATTCTTTGCGGGCCTTCCTTATTATCTTCATGGCGTCAGTGCTGTTATTGACAATAAAAACTGGGTCAAGGTCATTTTTATCTAGAAAACCCTTTTTCATAGGATCATTTTTTATCCACCTAACCAGATCTTTCCACGCGCCTCCCATCAGTATTATTGGGATATCGCAGGTGAAACCTACTTGCATCAGCTGCAATGTATACAAAAACTCCAATAAAGTTCCAATCCCCCCTGGAGCAACAACTACGACATTTGATAAGCTCATAAAATTATCGAGTCTTCTAGAAAATCTGCTGAAATCTTTTTTGATATCCAGATGATAACTTTGTTTCTGTTCCTTTGGTAAATGAATGGTAAGACCTATGGTATTCACATAATTTTTCCCTCTGCCGGCATGATGGCCTCTACTTGCAGCATCCATCAGTCCAGGCCCACCCCCAGTTACAATATCTATGCCTTCTGCTGCAATCTTTTTGGCTAAAGAATAGATCAGCTTGTATCTTGGATCACCTTTTTTAATGCGAGCTGATCCAAAAATTGTAACACGAAAATGTTTTTTAATTACAGCACTACGAGATTTTGGTTTCATATTTTAATCAAAAATATACTTGTATTTAAACATTTCAAAAATTTAAGACACATAAAAATAACAAACAGAGTACTATTTATCTTCAATATAGAAAATAAATCATAAAAACATAACAATTATAAACCCCTTAAACTACCATTTTATAGACGATAAACAACATTCAAATTCTATGAAAAATGACAGAAGAAAATGAGCAAAAATTAGGCACAAGAATAGTACCCAGGGCTATTCAAGAGGAGATGAAACAGAGCTACTTGGATTACTCAATGTCTGTTATTGTTGGAAGGGCTTTGCCGGATGCAAGAGATGGGCTTAAACCAGTTCATAGACGTGTTCTTTACACAATGTGGGAAAGTGGATTGCTGCATAATAAGCCTTTCAAGAAATCAGCAAACGTTGTTGGAAACTGCATGGCTAAATTCCATCCGCATGGTGATACTTCCATTTACGATACTTTAGTAAGACTCGCACAAGATTTCTCAATGAGATATAAACTAGTTGATGGACAAGGAAACTTTGGAAGTGTTGATGGTGATCCTGCTGCGGCCATGAGATATACTGAGTGTAGATTAACCAAACTAGCAGAAGAAATGCTTGAAGATATTGATAAGAGAACAGTTAAATTCATCCCTAATTTTGACAACAGCATAACAGAGCCGCTTGTTTTACCTTCAAAACTACCCAATCTTTTGATAAACGGAAGTTCTGGAATTGCAGTTGGAATGGCAACAAACATTCCACCTCATAACCTTGGTGAGGTAATTGATGCAATAATCAAGCAAATAGATAACTCAGAAATCTCAATAGAAGAGCTAATGGCCATTATTCAGGGTCCCGATTTTCCAACTGGCGCTTTAATTTGCGGCAAAGAAGGTATAAGGCAGGCTTATTCAACTGGCAGAGGAAAAATTCTTGTAAGGGCAAAAACAAACATAGAGCAAGGCAAGAACAGGCAAGTTATAATTGTAGATGAAATACCGTTCATGGTAAATAAATCAGAACTGCTTGAGGAGATAGCAGATCTTGTAAGAGATAAAAAAATTAACGGAATTTCCGATTTAAGGGATGAAAGCGACAGGCATGGAATAAGGGTTGTTGTTGAGCTCAAGAAAGATGCTGATCCAAATGTTGTTCTTAACCAATTGTTCCGGCATTCCAGAATGCAGACAACATTTGGCATCATAATGCTTGCTCTTGTGAATAATGAGCCAAAAATCCTGAACATAAAAAGCCTGATTCATAATTACATAGAGCATAGAAAAGATGTTGTAAGAAAAAGAACTTTATTTGATTTAAACAAGGCACAGACAAGAGCACATATTCTTGAAGGATTGATAATTGCATTATCAAACATAAATAATGTTATTAAACTGATTAAAGAAAGCAAATCCGTAGATGTTGCAAGGCAATCATTGATATCAAACTATAGCTTAACAACAGAGCAGGCAACTGCAATTCTTGAGATGAGATTGCAAAGGCTTACATCACTCGAGCAGGAAAAGATAAGGCAAGAGCATAAAGGCTTATTGAAGCTGATTGAAGAGCTCAAGTCTATTCTTTCAAATCCTCAGAAAATACTCGATATAATAAAAAAAGAATTAAATGATCTAAAGCAGAAATATAATGACACCAGAAAAACACAGATTACAGATGTTGAAAGCACAGAGATCGAAACAGAAGACCTGATAAAAGACGAGGAAATGGCAATTACAATCACAAATTCAGGCTACATAAAAAGACTGCCATTACAGACATATAAAATCCAGCACAGAGGCGGAAAAGGCGTAATAGCGACAACAACAAAAGACAAGGACATTGTTAAGGACATATTTGTCGCAAGTACCCATTCTTACATATTATTCTTCACAAACAAGGGAAAAGTGCATTGGCTTAAAGTTTACAACATCCCAGAAGCAAGCAGGCAAGCTAGGGGAAAAGCAATTGTAAATCTTGTTGAAATGAGAAATGATGAGGTTGTAACAGCTTTTGTTCCTGTAAGGAAATTTGATAGTGGACATTATCTGATCATGTCCACGAAAAAAGGAATCATCAAGAAAACAGAGCTGATGGCGTATAGCAATCCACGAAGGCATGGCATAATAGCAATTACTCTTGATAAGGATGATCAGCTAATCAATGTAGAATCAACAGACGGCAATCAGCAGATTATTCTGGCAACGAAAAACGGAAATGCCGTGCGTTTTGAGGAGAAAAACGTAAGGTCAGCGGGAAGATCTGCGCAAGGTGTTAGGGGAATAAGTCTAAAGGACAAAGACGAAGTAATTGGAATGGTAGTTGCTTCAGATAAAAATACTTTACTCACTGTAACTGAAAATGGATTCGGAAAAAGAACTGCAATTTCAGAATACAGGCTGATCAACAGAGGCGGTTCTGGTGTCATAAACATCCAATGCAGTGACAGAAATGGCAAAGTTGTCTCTATCTGTCCATTAACAGAAGATGATGATGTTATTTTTATAAGCAAGAACGGGATTATAATAAGGGTTCCTGCTCGCGATATTTCTGTAATCGGAAGAAATACACAAGGAGTAAAGGTAATGAAGCTCGAGTCTAATGATAAGGTAGTAGGTACTGTTAAAGTCGTAAAAGAGAATAATGGGAAATAACTCAAAAACCCAAACTTTTTTATAGCAATCAGAGTTGATTTCTGCTTATGAAAAGTATAAAATCCATACTTGAGCAAGCGATTCAGGACATACAGCCGGATAAAAATTACGAAAAAGAAATATTCAATAATCTTAATCTGATAATAAAAAAAATTAACAAAAATCAGAAGAATATCAGGGCAATTCTTGGCGGATCTGGAGCTAAAGGCACTTGGCTTAGGACTTTTGATGCAGACATCTTTGTTCTTTTTGATTACAGGAAATTCAATGACAAAAGTGACAAATTGTCAGATTATCTTGAAAGGATACTAAAGAAAAAATTCAGGATAATAAGATTGCATGGGTCTCGAGATTATTTCCAAATAAAGCAGCATGGTTATACTTTTGAAATCGTCCCGATTCTAAGAATTCAAAAAGCAGAGCAGGCAAAAAACATAACAGATGTAAGTCCATTGCATTCAAACTGGGTCAAAAAACATAAAAAACTGGTCAATGAAATAAAACTAACAAAACAATTTTGCCAAGCACAAAATGTTTATGGTGCAGAGAGCTATATAAGGGGATTTTCTGGGTATATATGCGAAATATTAACTGTTTATTATGGTTCATTCCTGAATTTAATAAAAAATGCGGCAAAATGGGACGATAAAGTCGTAATCGACGCTGAAAAATACTATAAAGGCAAAGATGTCTTTAAGTTAGTGAATACTTCTAAACTTGTATCGCCATTAATAGTCATTGATCCTGTCCAGAAAGATAGGAACGCAGCTGCTGCTTTAAGCAATGAAAAATTTGGAGATTTTAAGGTAACAGCACGAAAATTCTTAAAAAGTCCATCAAACAAATTTTTTGTGAGTAAAAACTTGAATCTAGATTTTCAACAATCAAAATCGAAAAATAATAAATTAGTAATGGCAAAACTAATCTCTTTAAGTGGAAAAATAGACATTGTCGGAAGTAAATTATTGAAGATTTATGAATTTTTAATTAAAGAATTAAAAAATAATGATTTTAAAATAATAAAGACTGAATGGGAATGGGATAAAAAGAAAGATGCAATATTCTATTTTTTATTTGATAAAAAATTGTTGTCAAAAACCGTTGAAATACAAGGCCCGCCAGCCAAACTGGAATATCATGTCAAAAATTTTAAAAGAATACACAAAAAAACCAGGATTAAGTCGGGAAAAATCTATGCTTCAGACAAAAGAGAATTCTTGGTTCCGGAAGATCTGTTAAAAAATATCATAAAAAATCAATTTGTAAAAGAAAGGTGCAAGTCAATTAAAATTTATGTTAAAACATAGATATAATGAAAAAAATAAATGATACTTGGATAGTGATATTCGGAATTTTGTTTTTTTTGGTATCCTACATGTTTGACGACAGCATAAGCTCTTTTTTCAAGAAAATCCAATTGCCGTTTTTAGATGTCATTTTAAGCATAATAACAAATTTCGGTGTTGTTATTGTTTTAATGCTCCTGATACCCTCTTTCATGCTCTATAGAAAGGATAAAAAATTAGTTTATTTGCTTTTATTGTCTTTTGTTGCTTCAATTATATTGGTCTTCATCGCTAAATTGATTTTCCTAAGGCAAAGGCCACTTGATGCTTTTGCATACCCGTTTATCAACATAATAAATTATTCATTTCCAAGTATGCATTCTGCAGTGGCATTCGCATTGCTGCCTATATTGGCCAAACATCTGTCAAAACAAAGAGTTTTTTGGATTTTACTGGCCTTTTTTGTTGCTTTTAGCAGAGTCTACCTTGGATTTCATTTTTTAAGCGATGTCGTCTTTGGATCATTATTCGGGTATTTTATCGGTGATTGGATATTGGAATTATACGAAAAGGGTAAATTATGGTAGTAGGTAAATTTGAACTTAACAGGCAGCTTTTCCACATTTTCCTAGGCATAGCTATTGTTGTACTGATTAAGTATAGTTTTATTAGTAAGGAACTAATATTGCTTGCCATTATAGCTGGCATTATTTTATCTTTCTTAAGCAAAAAAACAAGAGTACCTGTAATCCACAACCTTTTAGAAAAATTCGAGCGCGAAGAAGATATCAATAAATTCCCTGGTAAGGGCATTATTTTTTATTTTATAGGTGTTTATATTGTATTACTATTATTTCCAAAGGACATAGCAATGGCTTCTATTATGGTTCTGGCTTTGGGTGACTCAGTTTCACATCTATTCGGGCTGCACTTTGGAAAGACAAAACACCCATTGTCTAAAACAAAGTATTTAGAAGGCACATATGCAGGACTTGCAGTCGGATTTATGGGTGCCCTGGTATTTTTGCCTTGGCAGGAAGCACTTTTGGCTTCTGTAGCTGCCATGATTGTTGAAGCAATAGAAATAAAAATAGGTGCAGCTCAAGTTGACGATAACTTGATAGTTCCATTTGTTGCAGGAGCTGTTGTTTGGCTGGTTAGATTGTTTTGAACCATACTTTTATAAACCAACATGTCCTTTCTTCTTGGCTAAAAATGCTTAACGAACAACTAAAAGGAATATTGCTAAAGAATAAGGAATCTTTTACAGACATACTAGGCCAAGAGCCAGCAAAGCAAGGCATTAAGTCAGCTTTGCTCATGAACAGGCACATTATCATAGTTGGAGCACCAGGTATTGGCAAAACAACTTTGGCAAAGAATATAGCTAAATTGCTGCCAGATATTGATGTCAATGAAGGCTGCAGCTATAATTGCACTCCTAAAAATCCAGTATGCCCTACCTGCAAGCAAAAAGCAAATCATAAAACAGTAAAATTAAATGGTGCAAAAAGGTTTGTCAGGATACAGGGAAGCCCTGATCTGACAGTAGAGGATTTATTGGGAGACATAGACCCAATCAAAGCACTGAAATTTGGGCCTTTAAGCCTGGAAGCGTTCACTCCTGGAAAAATTTTCAAGGCAAATAACGGAATTCTTTTCTTTGACGAGCTAAACAGGTGCCCTGAAAAATTGCAGAATGCATTATTGCAGGTTCTTGAAGAAGGCAAGGCAACTATTGGTTCTTACGATGTTGATTTTGATATTGATTTTATATTCATAGGAACAATGAACCCTGAAGACACTTCAACAGAAAAGCTAAGTGATGTATTGCTTGACAGGTTTGATATGGCCTACATGAATTATCCTGAAAACATTAGTGTTGAAAAAAAGATTGTCGAGATGAAAGGTGAAAAAATCGCAAATGTCAGCGATGAAATATTAAATTTAATAGTTTATTTCGTAAGATTGCTGAGAAACGATGAAAAACTTGAAAAAAAACCTAGTGTAAGGGCTTCAATAGGATTATATGAAAGATCCCAGTCAAATGCACTGCTTAAAGGAAGAAAAAATGTGCAATTTGAAGATGTAAAAGACGTTCTTGTTTCTGTTTTGTCACACAGGATAAGGCTCAAGCCTTCTGTCAGGTATTTGGAAAGTATTGAAAATTACATAAAGGAACAATTTCATAAAAATATAGAATCAACTAAATGGCAGAACCATTTGGAGCAAGAGGAAGAACCTGGTGAGTATCGGTAGCGAAAAGACCCAAGTTAAGAATTTCAGCAAAATTGAGGAGTTAAGCGGTAAATTAACTTTTCAGCAGCTCGAAGACAAATTCATGCATTCTGTTCTTGAAAATGATAAAAAAACAATAGATAGTGGTAAACTGATAAGCGATGCCATAAACCAAGGCATGAGCTCTTTTTCTCCTGATTTGATGTTTGACCAGCTTGTGAAAAATTATTCATTGGCAAAGCAAATATTTGGTGAATCAATTATAAGGCTTGTTTCTGGATACGAACCAGATTATGTAAAGAAAAATATTGGGATTCCTGAATTCCAAAGAGAGCTTAAGGAAAAGATAAAGCAGAGGATTGATGAGCTTAAGGAAGAGGATTTATTGCAAAAAGACAACTCTTTGTCTGAAAAAGGCATTGAGCTTGCTTCTTTAGTCTTGTATTTTGAAGAACTGGACAAAATAATTCCAAAAGGTATAGTCGGCGATAAAATAAGCAAAAGGACTTTTGTATACGGAGAAAAAGAAAATTCAAGATCATACAAGAAAGGAGACAGATACAGGGATATCGCGTTAAAAAAATCCGTTAAGCTTGCTTTAAGAAGGGGCCATACGGATTTTGAAGACAAAGATCTGCGAGTTTTTGAAAGACAGAGCAAAGGACAGACTTACATCATCTATGCTCTTGATGCTTCAGGATCGATGAAAGGAAAGAAGATAGAAGCGTGTAAGAAAGCAGGAATTGCACTTGCTTACAAGGCAATCAATGAAAAAGACAAAGTTGGATTGATAGTATTTGGATCTGAGATAAAAGAAGCAATAGAGCCAACATCAGACTTCACAAGATTGATCAAAGAGATAACTAGAATAAAAGCTTCAAAAGAAACTGACATTGTCTCAACACTCCAAAAAGCGATTGAATTATTCCCTAAAGAAGACATAACAAAGCACTTGATCTTGCTTACAGACGCTTTGCCGACAAAAGGCGATACTCCGGAAAATTCAACTCTTGAAGAAGTTTCAAATGCAAGAAACAAGGGAATTACTATCTCTTTGATCGGGATCAATCTTGACAATAAAGGCAAGAAACTTGCAGAAGAAATAGTAGAGCTAGGCCAAGGAAGGTTGTATGTCGCCAGAAATCTGGAAAATGTCGATCAGATTGTGTTAGAGGATTATTATTCTCTTGTATGATTTCCTCCTCTTGCCCTGTAGTCAGATTTCCTTAATGTAAAACAAGAAAGTGGCTGATACCCTTCTACACGAGTATATCTTTCCGGACCCTCAGCAATAGTAACCTCAAAAGGTCTAAGTTGAATTCTGTGTTGTCTATCAATGCGCGCTAGCCTAAAGCGATCATGTCTTGAATCTTTTCTATGCTGACTGGATCCTTGTTTCTTTCTCCAGGCTCTAGGTTGATCTTGATAGATAATCATCATAGCGTCAGTCATGGAATAAAGAAAAACCAAGTCTGCATCCTCAGTATTAAAAACCGGATTCCGACCTTCCAATACCCCAGTTGATACAAAAACTAAATCATCAATACTAAACGGTTCTGAACTAGGAGCGTCATTTATAGCAACCAATACAGGGCTATCTCTGTATGCCACTTCAACAGATGGCCAATCATTTTTTGATTCGAAATCGCCACCTGCCAGGTTACGGTGGTTACTAGTTTTGATTGCAGTCACAACCTGCTGAGGCAATTTCAATCGAGAGCTTCCATCAAGTTTGTGATCCCCGATATAACAAAAAGTTGAAATTTCACATCCCATACCCACAATAAACCCAATATCTCTTTTAAACCTTTTCATCCTTCATTTTTCTATAAGTGGCAACACTTAACTTTAAATAAACAGAATAATCACCTCATAAAATGAAACTCCTACTTTTTACAGATATTCACGGCTCTTCAACAGCATTGAAAAGAATAGGTCAGAAAGTAAAAGCCCAAAAGCCTGATTTGCTGGTATGTTCTGGGGATATATCCATATTTGAACATGGAATTAAGGGAATATTAAGAAAACTGAATAAATTAAACAAGAAAATAGTGATTGTTCATGGAAATCACGAAGATGAGTCTACTTTTATCAGATATTCAAAAATATTCAGGAACATAATCTACATCCACAAAAAAAATTTCATCGAAAGCAAAATAATGTTTATAGGTTATGGCGGTGGCGGTTTTTCTATGGTTGGCAAGGAATTTGAAAAAATTTCAAGAACAAAATTCAAAGAATCAATTAATAAGAATAAAGATAAAAAAATTGTTTTGATAACCCATGCTCCGCCTTACAGGACAAAACTCGATAAATTAGTTGAAGGACACTGCGGGAATAAATCAATAAGACAATTTGTTGAGAAAAATAAGGTTGATTTATTGATCTGTGGCCATCTTCATGAGAATTTTGGTAAGGAAGACAAGATTGGCAAGACAAAAATCATAAATCCAGGGCCTTACGGAAAGATCATTGAAATATAATATAAGGAATTCCCTTTTCTCCTATTTTCTTTAATGCGTCTAATATACCTTTACTTCTTGAAGGACTGAAGATAATTGCACCTTTAGCTAGTTTCACAATTAATGTATTACGAAAATCAGCAGCTTTTCTATAGTTCTGAAATATACGCTTGTTTTCTATTATTGAATTTGGATAAAATTTTTTTATTTTGTACAACGTTTGAGCAAGAATTTCAGCTTTTTTTCTTCCTCCAAGTTTACGTTCATATTGATACTGTTTTTGAATATTGAAAGGAAGAAAAACCTTAAAAGAATTTTTTGGAATTTTATACTTAAGACAAGTCACCATAGCAGCATGATCTGTACCATCAGCACCTCCGGTCACAATTTTACATTTAGAATCAATCAGTTTTTTAGTTACTTGGCTTATCTTATTAGAGATCTTAGAGTTAATCCAACGATTACCACCAATAGCTACCCATTTATTAGAAAATTCTTTTGAAAATGTTGATAAATTCATATTCTTTTAATCAAACTTCATAACTCTGCCTTCAAAATCTTGTTTCATCAGCAATACAACTCTTGAAGGTTCATGCTCGTCAATTACCTTGTAACCGGCATGTTTTGCTATTTCTTTTGCAAATTCATTAACTTCGTTATGCAAGGGCATATTTGCCTGCTCAAGCCTTTCTCTTGACATACCAATCCACATGTAAGCCTTGACCTCAACAAACATTGGATTGCTTAACTTGATGATCCCAGCCCATTGTTCAGGATAAATCATATTCATGCCTTTAATCAGTGTAAATCTCAACACTATTCTTGTATTCTCCCCTATTTTAGGCAGAATGCTAAGAGTTTTATACAATCCCTGCCATGCATTCTTTATTATAGGCCTGTCGATTATATTGAATAATTCTTCATTAGGGGCATCAACAGAAATATAGAGCTGTGTTGGCGGCTCTTCTAGCAGTTTCTCAATTCTTTCCGGCATCAATCCGTTGCTCACAACAAAAGTCGAGAAATTCTTTTTCTTGTACTCCTTAATCAGCTCAGCCAATCTTGGATATAAAGTCGGTTCTCCATCAAGTGAAATTGCAACATGCTGGGGTTCCTTGGATTGCTCAAACATTTCTTTGCTTGTGCTGTCATTTCCTCCAAACCCTGTAAGCAGTTTTCTTTGCGCCTCCAATGTCCCTTCAACTATGTCGGAAGGATTGTCAATATCCCCCTCCATTGCAGGCTGTGTATGATACCTTAAGTCACGCCAGCAAAAAACACAAGCATTGTTGCAGACAAAAGTGGGAGTCATCTGAATGCATTGATGCGAGTTTATTCCATAAAATTTCTTCTTGTAGCATCCGCCTTGACCT
>CEPX01125685.1_pt1 | contig 50256 bp, 54 predicted proteins | sample 361361 | NCBI WGS metagenome assembly CEPX01 (sample SAMEA2619974, study PRJEB7988) | marine metagenome | biome: marine biome (ENVO:00000447); feature: mesopelagic zone (ENVO:00000213) & marine oxygen minimum zone (ENVO:01000065); material: "saline water (ENVO:00002010), including plankton...
GGCTTGACGAAACCTTTATAAATCCTTTATCTTTAACTAAAAATAGATTTCTGTGATAGAAATGGAAGAAACAAATTACAAAAAAACTGGTACCACAACTGTGGGACTTAAGTGTAAAGATGGCGTAGTTCTAGCTGCTGATAAAAGAGCAGGCGGAGGCATCATAGTAGATAAACGAGCCCAAAAAATCTATAAAATAACTGACTGTACTGCTTTAACTATAGCTGGTACAGCCTCAGATGCTCAATTAATCACTAAATTAATCTCTGCAGAACTAAGATTAATGGAAATAAGAAAAGAAAAACCAGTTACTATAAAAGAAGCTGCTAACTTATTATCCGGAATTGTTTATCAAAATATTAGAAAACCTTCCATGATTCCAGGTATCTCACATTTTATTTTCGCGGGCAAGGACAACACAGGTTTCCATATTTTTGATGTATACCCAGACGGTTCTTTATCTAAATGTAAAGACTTTATCTCCTCGGGTTCTGGCTCAGTCATGGCCTATGGTGTTTTGGAAACTCTTTACAATGAAAATATTACGATTGCAGAAGGAATTCAGTTAGCAATCAAATGTATTAATGCCGCTATCCAAAGAGACATGAACTCCGGAGACGGAATTGATATTATAACCATAACAGATGAAGGAGTAAAAACAGCTTTAACACAGGAAATACAAAACAAAGTAACAGCCTAATGTTTCTTAACGAACAAAAATGGTAGATATATTAAAAGAAGTACTCAAAGATATTCCAAAAAATGTAGATATCTCTATTGCCGTGTTTGAAGGTGCTAATATAGTCCTCTATACAAAGACACGAGAGTTCTTCTTAGACAATAATGGAATTATCAAGGACATTGTAAATAAAATTAAAAAACGTATAGAGGTTCGTATAGATCCTTCTATGACAGTGGACGAAGAAACCGCAGAAAAAGAAATTAAAAAAATATTTCCAAAAGAGATAGGAAAAATCAACATTATTTTCGATCCACAAAGATCTCAAGTTGTTATTGAAGCTGAAAAACCCGGCTTAGTAATTGGAAAAGCTGGAGAAGTCTTAAAAGAAATCAAAAAATCTACTTTATGGGTCCCCTTAGTTAAAAGAATACCTGCAATTAGATCTAAATTAATTGAAAATGTTAGACAAGTTCTATACGAAAATAACGATTACAGAAAAAATTTCTTACACAAGACTGGAGAAAGGATTTATTCCAGTTGGGACCAGAATAAAAAAGAAGAATGGATTAGAATTTCCATGTTAGGTGGTGCAAGACAGGTTGGAAGAAGTTGTTTATACTTACAAACCCCGGAATCTAGAATTTTATTAGACTGTGGAGCTAATATAGCTACTTCTGGTCGGGATGCTTATCCTTATTTTGACATTCCTGAATTTAATATCAACGAATTAGACGCTGTAATTATTTCTCATCCCCATTTAGATCATATTGGTCTAGTTCCTTATTTGTACAAGATGGGCTATCGGGGTCCAGTTTATTTCACAGCCCCAACACGAGATATTGGTGCTTTGCTTTGCTTAGACTATATTGGTGTAGCCCTTAAAGAAGCTAAAAAATCCCTTTATGGCTCTGCTGATGTTAAAGAAATGGTTAAACATTCTATTATTTTAGATTATGAAGAAGTTTGCGACATCACTCCTGATGTTAGAATCACTATGTACAATGCCGGACATACAATTGGTAGTGCTATGATTCACATGCATATTGGAAATGGTCTACATAATTTCCTTTACACTGGAGACACTAAATACGCCAGAACCAAATTATTAGAATCTGCTGTTACTAAATTCCCAAGATTAGAAACTATGACTCTAGAAGCCACATATGGTGGAAAAAATAATGTCCAACCCTCTAGAGAAGAATGTGAAACTCAATTAATTGAAACCATTAAAAAAACTTTAAATCGAAAAGGTAAAGTCTTAATTCCGGTTTTAGGAGTAGGACGTGCCCAGGAAGTTATGTTAATCGTAGAGGAATTAATAAGAAAAAAATCTATTCCTAACGTTCCAGTTTTTGTCCAGGGTATGGTTTGGGACATGACCGCTATTCATACAGCTTATCCTGATTTTTTAAATACCCAAGTCAAAAAAGCTATCTTCCAAAATGATGATAATCCTTTCTTATCACCTATTTTCAAACAAGTCGGCTCTGCAAAAGAAAGACAACAAGTTATAGAAGAATCCGGTCCTTGCATTATCCTGGCTACCTCTGGTATGTTATCTGGCGGAGCTTCTGTAGAATTTTTTAGAGAATTAGCTGACAATCCTAAAAACACTTTAGTTTTTGTCTCTTATCAAGGCGAAGGCTCTTTAGGTAAAAGAGTCCAAAGTGGAGAAAAAGATTTCCTTATGGACACTCCAGATGGTAAAAAAGAAAACGTTAATGTAAAAATGGAAATAGTCACTATCGAAGGTTTATCTGGACACTCTTCCCGAAATGAATTAACTCGTTTTGTTTACAACCTAGAACCTAGACCTAAGAAAATAATAATAGTTCACGGAGAATCTTCTCGTTGCTTGGACTTAGCTTCTTCTTTACACAAATTAAATAGAATTGAAACAAATGCACCCAAGAATTTAGAATCTATAAGGGTTAGATAATTATCTAGCACTATCAGCTTGTCTTTCTAACTCTAATTTCTTAGCCACAGCATTACTTTCCATACTCAAATTATAAGCATTAATTATTTCTTCAGCTAAAGCTTCCTCAGCTTTTTTCTTTTTATTAAAACTTTTACTATAAGCCCCTTGAGTCATATTTCTCAAAACTAAATCAATCCTTCTTTGAGGAGAACATTCTACAGATTTAGGATATCTAGCTCCCCCATATTCAATTGTAGTAATTTCTTCTCTAGGAGCTGCATTCTCAACAGCTTTAACAAAAACTTCCATGGGATTCTTTTTCAATTTTTCTTCAACAATTTTTAAAGATTTAAAAATTAAATTATACAACTTAGCACTCTTTCCAGTATTATGTCCAGAACTATATTTATGTTTTTTACCTTTATGTCCTGCACCCATTAATCTATTCATCAATCTTTCAATTATAGTATAATAAGTTTTGTGAAACTTAACTTTTACATTTCTTCCAGAACTTCTAGGAACCAATACTTGATTTAGATTAATATACTTCTCCAACCCCTTATCCATAACTTTAATTTCAGAAACATCCCAAGTATCAAATATTTTCATCTTCTACCTTTTTCTATCTTGCCTCTAACCAAAGCATTTAAACTCTGATCATTCACTTTAATAACTTGCCAACGAACAGCAGGTATGTCACCCTTAGCTCTGCCCATTTTGCCACCAATACATTCTACAATAATTTCATCGTGCTCATTAATATGTTTTGAAGCATTATCCCCGGGCACAAAGGCAGTTATTTTCTTACCATTTTTAGTTAATTGAATCTTAACACATTTTCTCATAGCAGAATTAGGCTGCTTAGCTTCTAATTGTACTTTACTTAACACAATAGCTTTAGCTTGTGCCGCACCTTTCAAAGGATCTGATTTCAACTTAAGACCATAAAGTTTCCCTTTAAACATTTTATTCTTCAGTCTACTTACTTTCCTTCTTTCTTTCAGTTTCTTTCCAGCATTTAAGCCGTTTGATTTGTTTCCCATTTTATACTACTTGTAAATCCTTAATATCAAAGTATCTTAGGATTATATCCTTTAAACCACTTAGATTTTTTCTCTCTCTGCCGATTAATAAACCTTTCGTTTTGGCATTTTTACATGAAATTTTAACAATTCCTTCATTTTCCTCTATTTTTTCGACCTCAAATCCGTACAATAAATCCTTCACAAATTCCTCAATATTCTCACTAAAAGCAATAACCTTAATCTTTTTCTTAACCAAATTCTCTATTTTCTTAATCATCACCCCTTTAGGACCAATAGCTTTGCTCAAATCTTTCTTCCAAACCACATAATAAATTGCTTCCCCTTTCAAGAACACGTCTTTAACCTTTACTTTTGTTAAATTCTCAAACAAAGTCATATATTGCATCAATTTTTGATCATAAATTATTTTCATTTACTTAGTCCAATCATAGAAATACTAAAAGGCTTTTTACAAATCACTCCCAACTCACTATTTACCACATCTAAATCAATAATCTCTGCTTTAAATCTTTTAACTTCTTCTTTAACATCTTCATCACAATTCTTAGCCAAATATAATCTTTCTAATTTATCATTTTTTAACAATTTAAGATTCCTATCACTACCAAAGATTAATTTTTTACTGTTTTTCAATAAATCTTGTTGTAATTTTTCCATATTATATTCTTAAGAAACACTATTTTTAAAGTTTACTTTTTCTTTTTTTCGGCTTTTTCTATTAATTTAACAATTAAATTAGGCAACCCAGTTCCTAACGGAACAGGTTGATTTAAAATTACATTCTCAACAACAGAATTTAAAGTATCTTCTTCTCCTATCATGGCTGCCCCCATTAAATGTTTCATTGGGGTTTCAAAAGAAGCTCTAGCTAAGACAGATTCCTTCTCCCCTGTAATTCCACTTCGAGTAATACCTTTTATAGATCCATTTGTAGTCATTACATCTGCAATAAACATAATATGTCTAATATCAATATCTAATCCCTGATTTTGAATAACCTTGACAGCTTCATTAATAATAGCTTGTCTTGCTGCTTCCACACCTAAAACATTATAAACTTCATGAATATCATTACTTATGGTTCGGGTTGAATCCACTTCTTTAATCTTTAAAACTTCATTTAAATTACTTCCAGAAGTTAATATGATAAATTCGCTCTCCCTCCTTACTGGTAAGACATAACTTATCCCTTTCACACCCTTAATAAATATATTCTTAGCTTTCTCTTTCAAAGCATAAACCTCATTCAAATCTTCCTCTTTACCTTTCAACACCAACTCACTTTTATTTAATCTAACCTGCGCCCCTTTCAAAGAATCTTTCAAAATTTTAACTAATCCAGCTTCAGTTAAACCCAAATCTCTTAATTTAGTTTTATCTAAAACTACTTTAACATTCATTCTAGTAATATCAATAGAAAATTCACTTGCCACATCGCCCAAAATACTTTCCTTAATTTGAGATGCTATTTTCCTTACTTTCTCCGGATCTTTATTGTATCTCTCAGCCAAAAATATTTCCATACTTGGAGTCTTAATACTTTTGCTGGCATCAAATATTTCAATTAATCTAGGCAACCCAGAGGTAACCTGCATCTCTGAAACACCTGCAAAATGCTTAACATTCAAAGTCATCTGGGTAGCTGGTTCCCCAAAACTCTCAGCTGTTATAATACCGATAGCCTCTCCAGCCTCAATCTCTGCATGTTCATATTCCTTCTGTACCCTTTCTAATATCTCTTTTAATTGAGCTTTAGATACTTTATGCTTCGCTATTTCTTTCTTCACATCCCCCATTAACTTATCCGGGATCACATCCTTGTATTCTTTGTAAACGTCTTCCATCTTATTTATTAATTGTCTCCCTTACAATCTTCTTAACATTAATAGTTCCAACTTCACTCTTACTGATATCAATATTATCATCCCCATAATTAAACTGCACAATATTTTTATTCGCAGCTCTTACAGTCTTATCATATTCTACTTTCAAATCTTGTAATGCATTTGCTAATCTTCTATACAAATAACCAGACTTGGGAGTACGCAAAGCAGTATCCATTAAACTATCTCTTCCTGTCATAGCATGGAAAAAGAATTCATATGGTTTAAGCCCTTGTTTAAATCCTCGTTTTACAAATCCATGTGGAGCTGCACCCAAATCTTTTTTCTTGAAGATTGGTAAAGTCCTATCTTTATATCCTTTATTAATTCTCTCCCCACGTAAAGCTTGTTGACCTACACTTCCCGCAATCTGAGCTAAGTTCAGTTCATTCCCTCTTGCTCCAGAGTTTGCCATTATGATTGTAGGATTTTCAGGATCAGAATTTTCAGCCACCAGATTACCCACCTTATTTCTAGCTTTATTTAAAACTTCCAAGATTTTCAATTCTAAAGTCGCTTTCAAAGTCTTACTTGGATAAGCCTCTAATTTTCCTTCTTGATACTCTTTAATCAAAGCATCTACTTTTTTCAAAGCATCTCCCATCATTTTATTAATTTCATTAAAAATCTCATCACTCACATCTGTATCTAATAAGCCAGTTGTAAATCCATAATTAGTAACCACTTTAATTCCTAATTTAGAAATATTACTTAAAATTCCTAAAGTGATTTCCGGACCATATTGAATATATAAACTTCTTAACAAATCTCCCGCTTCTTTACCAATAATCGCCCTATCAATCACTCCGGAAGTCAATTCTCCTTTTTGTACACTCACAGTAGAATCCTTATTCCCTGTTTTATGAGATAAAGAATAACCTAAAAAGTCAAAGTCTTTTGGTAGTAAACAACTAAAGACTTGCTTTCCATTCACCATTTTAGTTTTAGGTAATCTATCTAAATCCTCACAACCCATACTCAATAATAATTCAACCGCATCTTCTCTCTTAAATTCCATATCTTTAGTTAATAAATAATTTCCAGTGATAGAATCCTGAATACTTGCAATAATATTTAATCCGTTTTTAGGGGTAATAATATTATTTTGTACATGCATTAACACTTCAGCTTCAGCTCTCGCTTCTTCTGATTGGGGGATATGGATATTCATTTCATCCCCATCAAAATCCGCATTATAAGGTGTACATACACTTGGATTTAATCTAAAACTCTTTCCAGGTAAAACTTTAATCTTATGACACATAATACTCATTCTGTGTAATGAAGGCTGTCTATTAAAGATACAAGTATCATTATCCATTAAATGTCTCTCAACAATATAGCCTTCCTGTAATTCATCTAATAAAGCATCCATAGTTTCATCTGTAATTTTCTTCTTTTTACCATCTGGTCGGATAACATAATTAGCACCAGGATAATGTTTCATTCCTCTTTTGATGAATTCTTTTAATCTATCAATATTCCACTTAGTTACCCTTTCATTAATAGTTAATTCCATAGCTACTTCTAATGGCACTCCCACTTCCCCTAATTGGATTTGAGGATCTGGACTTACCAAAGTTCTGGCAGAATAATTTACCCTCTTACCAGTTAAATTGTGTCTAAATCTTCCTTCTTTACTCTTAATTCTCTCAGTTAAAGTTTTCAGAGGCTCTCCACTTCTATGTCTTGCAGGCGGAACAGCCGCGGTTGTATTATCAAACAAAGTAGTAATATGATATTGTAATAAATCCCATAAATCCTCAATAATAATTTCAGGTGCTCCTGCATTTACATTCTCAAATAATCTTTGATTGATCCTGATAATATCTCCCAATTTATGGGTTAAATCATCTTCACTCCTCTCCCCACTTTCCAAAGTAATACTTGGTCTAATTGTTACTGGAGGAATTGGTAAATGAGTTAAAACTAACCATTCTGGTCTACAACTCTTCGCATCCAATCCTAAAAATTTAACATCTTCATCATTTATTTTCTCTAATCTAGATCTTATTTCAATTGGGAAAATTCTCTTATCATTTTCAAAGAATAAAGTAGGTTTATCTAATCTAAAATTAAACTGCTTAGTTTCACAATGTGGACATTTCTTAACACCTTTAGCTTTTGTTTTAATTAAAGTTAAAATTGCTTTCTTATCTTTATTCCCCTTTAACTTTTCCATATATTTTTCTTTATCTTTCTCAGCCAATAATAATTTTCCACACTCCCTACATGTAGAATTCAAAGCAGTCATAATAATCGCCACACCTTTCAGATAAATAACCGGTCTAGCTAAATCAGAATAACCAAAATGACCCACACATTCTTTCAATTTACCGCCACAAGTTTTACATCTTAAACCAGGATCAATAACCCCTAAGCGAATATCCATCAAACCTCCATCAACAGGATAGCCTTCTTTATCATACAATTCAGGTGTAACTACTTTAGCCACAGCCATCTTCTTAACATCCTCCGGACTAAAGAAACTAAATTGAATGCTTCTTACTCTTTTAAACACAGGTTTTTTATCTGGCATTTTAGTATTTTTCTTCTAATTTTAGTTTAGGATAAATACAAAGTGATTTTAACTCATCTAATAATAATTTGAAAGCATAACTCAACTCAACAGCAGTCACATGTGTCTCAGTTCCACACTTACTACAATATTGTCTTTTTCTGAATTCATCATTAATAGCCAACATTCCACACTGCTCACATATATGAATAACAGTTTTATCTGAATCAAATCTTTCTTTTAACAATAATGAAGCTCCATGAGCTACTAAACAATCCTTCTCCATCTCTCCTAATCTTAAACCTCCACCTTTACTTCTACCTTCAATAGGTTGTCGAGTCAATAATTGAATTCTTCCAGAGGCACGAGCATGTAATTTATTAGCTACCATATGTTTCAATTTCAAATAATACATGTTCCCGATATAGATTCTAACTTTATATTTCTCACCCGTAATACCATTATACATAGTTTCAGTCCCATCATCTCTAAATCCGAGTTCTAATAATTCTTGTCTCAAATTCTTTTCAGGTTCAGCATCAAAAGTGCTTCCATCCACCGTTCTTCCAGCTAAACTTCCCATTTTTCCAGCTAAGATCTCAATTAAATGGCTCACTGTCATCCTGTTTGGAATAGAATGTGGACTATGAATCAAATCCGGACTTATACCTGTAGAACTAAAAGGTAAATCTGCATCACTTACAGTTAAACCAATAACTCCTTTCTGACCGTGTCTAGATGTAAATTTATCCCCAATCTCTGGAATCCTTTGATCCCTAATTCTGGTTCTAACTAATTTATTTCCTTCTTCATTCTCAGTTAAAATAGTCATATCCACAGTTCCAGTCTCTCCATGTTTAATTACAACACTACTCTCTCTCCTTGTAGAAACTGCAAAACTAAAATCTTCCATCTCCCCTAAGAATCTAGGTGGAGAAGTTTTACCAATAAGAACATCATCTGCTTTTAATTTCTGTCCTGTAAATACAATACCATCATTCTCTAAATATTTATAATCCTCTTCACTTTTATATCCACGAACTTCTTTATCTGGAATTCCAATCTCATCCATTAAACCTCCAGAATATCTTAACTCATCTACAGCATAAGGTCTAAAATAGGTACTTCTAGCTAACCCCCTTTCGATAGAACACTTATTGAAAATGACAGCGTCCTCCATATTATACCCTTCATAACACATTTCTGCAATAACCACATTCATTCCACTTGGATGCTTATCATAATTAGAAATATCAGCCATAAAAGATCTTACAATCGGACTTTGAGGATAGTGTAACACACTTACATCTGTGTCCATTCTTAATAAATAATTAGATAAATATAAACCTAAGGCATGCTTTTGATTCTTACTTCCCCCATTTAATTTAGCAGCTGCATCATAATTAGCATAAGGTACTAAACTCGTAGTCAAACCCAAGATAGTTACAGCTCCAATTTCTAAATGTGTATTCTCTTTAGTTAATTCTTCTTCATTTAACGCAATTAAACTATTTTCTTCCTCTCCCGCATCTAAGTATTCTATAACACCTTCTTTAATCAAATCATCCCAACTGATTTCATCGTTTTGTAATTTATCTACGTGAGTCTGGGTTAGTTTACTTTTTCCATCTTCCACCACAATAACTGGCCTTCTTGCTCTACCTCTACAAGAATTCAGATACAATTCATCAAATTCTTCATCATAATAAATATTAATATTCCTTAGAAAGTCTTTCTCCTTTCTTTCTTTCTTCAATTCAGATGTAAATTTTTCTTTACTTTCTATGCTTCCAATAAAGCTTTCGTCCAAGAATATATCAGTCATTTTTTGCTTTCTCCACACCCAAGTCTGCCAAAGCCTTAACGATTTTATCTTTCTCCATCTTACCATGAGAAATTTTACATAACATAGCCAAATTTTTCCTTAAACCAATAGGTGTACCTTCAGGAGTTTCAATTGGACATAATTTACCCCAATGAGTTCCATGCAAGGCTCTTGCCTCAAAATTCTCTTGACTTGAACTTAACAAACTCACCACCCTATTCAAATGACTCATAGTTCCTAAAAAGTTGGTCCTATCTATATTCTGACTTACTCCTTGCCTTCCTCCAGGCCAAGAACCAGTCGCCATAGCAGAATTAATCCTTCCAGTCAATAATTTATCCCTAATAATAATTTTAATACTGCTAAATTTCCCTCTTTTCACCAGTCTTTGGAAATTATACAACATATCATTCACTAATACCCTTATATTCACCCTGAACAAACTTGCTAACAAGTCTCCAGAAAGTTTCACTCTTTTATTCAAATAATGGTCCTTATCGGTTTGACTATAACCATCTTTAGCCACCATTAAAAATCTTTTAATCATCTTACATAAATTATAAGCCTTAGTAATCCTATCTTCTTCACTAATACCTAAATGAGGTAATAAATATCTATCCAAGAATTCTCTTGCTCTTTCTATTTTTATTTCTCTTCCTTGAGTAATTCCCATCTGCCTACCCAAATAATCTAAGGCATCTTCCTGATTTTTCAAATCAATAGTTTTATACAAATTAATGAAAATATCTTCATAATCTTTATTAGTATTAATCATAGCTGTAATATCTCGATCCCTTATTAATCCCAATGCTTTAATAATAGCCATAATTGGAACTCTTTTAAATCTTGTAAAGCTCATATACATAACACCATCTTTCATCTGTTCCAAAGTATGAGGAATTCTCAAAGCTCCTTCTTCAGAAAACACCCTCATTTTATATGGACTTGGACCAATACTTGTCTTTTCTGTAAATAATCTATTTGAAGCCAAATCCTCCACCATTACTAATACTCTCTCATTTCCATTTAGAATAAAATAACCCCCCATATCATCAGGGTCTTCTCCTTTCTCAATTAATTCTTCTCTTTTTAATTTATTTAAATTACAATGTTTACTTTTAATCATGATTGGAATTTTACCAATTTGAGTAGTAAAGTTCTCTACTTGTAACCCATCCACATGTGCACTCACTTCTAAGAATAAAGGAGCTGCATAAGTTAATTTTCTCAGTCTGGATTCCATAGGATAAACTATCCTTCTACTTCCATCAGCTTCGATTAATTCCGGTTCTCCAATCCAAATCTTGTTTACTTTTATAACAAAATCTTCCACACCTTCTGGAGTGATTGTAGGCCTTATTTCTCCAACCTCTTCCACTATTTCTTGGAGTTCATAATCAATAAAATAATCAAAAGAATTTATACTGGCCTCTATAAACCCATTATTATCAAAATATTTCTTGATAATTTGTTTATAGTCTTTAACCATCTATTACCACCCGATAGAATTTAGTTTTTCCCGATGTTACACTTTCCCTCGTAATCTCGACAATATCCCCTGCTTTTATGTCTTTAAAAATTCTCAAAGCAGGATCTTTTTTATAAATAAAAGGTAATTGTTTATTAGTAATATTATATTTTTTTAGCAAATTCCCAGAAAACTTCTCATCTATTTTTTCATGTTTCAACAACAAAACATGTTCTTTGATTTCTACTTTCTTCCTAACCAAGGTGGGGCCTCCAGCTCAAAATCTAGAGACAGAGCGTATACTATCTCATAGATTATAAATATGATTTAAAAGCGAGCATCCAACTTGAAAAACCAACCAAAGCTTTATAAATCTTTCGATTAAAACAGTAGTTCCGAAAGACCATAAGTGGAAAACGAATTGTCTATGTCCTGGGTACTAGGCTTATAACCATTGATTTTAAGACGCCGTTCTGCTAACTTAGCCTGTAACCTTCTGTAGGTATTTATTTGAGCCATCATTCTTGTCTTCTCTAAGAATTTCTTTCTGTATCTCCTTCTACATTTATTTCTCGCTTCTTTGGTTAGTCTTCTGTATTGTTTCTTTTGTTCTATTATTTTCTTTTTATTTTCTTCGTAATATCTCTTGTGATATTCCAAGTATTTTCCTCTGTTTTTTAACCGATAGCCTGTTTCAATCCCCTAACGCTTACCATACCACTTATAGAGATAATGAGACAATAAAACTGGAACTTTCAAATTAGTAATGAAAGCATGTTTAATTCCATCTTGGTCATTAACCAGATAAAGATTAACGGGTACTTCATTTATACTAAAATTTTCAATTAGTCTGGCTTTACAAGCATCGGATTTAGCCCAAAGAGAAGAAATAATAAAAAGCGGGCCCGAAGGGATTTGAATTCGAGATATGCTATTTCTAACACATTCCCTCGACCCACAGCTTAAAAGGCTGTTGCTCTACCAAGCTGAGCTACGGGCCCATAATAAAAATAAAAGAAATATCCTGTTTAAATAATTAATGGTTTTAAAAAAAAGAAAAAATTCTTTTTGGTGAAATTTTCTTCCAAAAAGATTCTTTTGATGAAACCTTTTTTAAAAGTTTCAGTAGTTTAGCTCAGTTACTTTAAATTTAATCTCTATTTGTCCCTCTCCACCCATAGCCTCTCCACTCACACAAATATTTTGATCTTCTTCCGGAGCCACTTCATTCACCATAACTACTTCTGTTCCTTGTTCAGTAGTTATTACATTAAAGTCATCACCTTGAGCTTTTAATAAACAGTCTTTGTCAGTCATTACATCCACTTTCAATTCACTTCCCGACATAACTTCTATCTTGTAGCCTTTACCTACCTCATTAACAAAGATAACATTAGTCATATCAAAGGGGGGATTTCCTGCTTGGACATATCTGGTCCTATCTACCAAAACTTTTTCAGAAACTACTGCTCCAATAACCACATCATTTTTATTTACGGAGTCATCATCTATAGATAGATCATAGAGATTATCTTCCATATCTTCTACACACCCTACTCCACTTACTAAAAATGCAGCCAAAACTAAAATTCCAAATAAAGTAATATTTCGTTTCATATATCCTCAAAAAACTTAAATTTTTTATAAAGCTTGTGGTAATCTACTCTACTAAACAACCTGCCCCGATTATTCCAGCATCCTTAACTTTACTCCAAACCACTTTAGAATTTAATAGACAATACTCTTTCATTTTTTCTTTTGCAATAGATAAATAATAACTTCCAGCTTCTTTAATACCTCCGGTCAAAACAATGACTTCTGGATCAAAAATATTTGCAATATTCGCCAATCCAATACCCAAATATTCTGCACTTTCTTTTATAATTCTCCTAGCTCCAGCATCGTTAGTACATCTTTTAACTAATTCAGAAGCCAATAATTTTTTCCTTAATCTTCTTTTAGCTTTATTTGTAATTGCAGTCCCAGAAGCTAAATCTTCTAAATCTTTTTCCTTATCAATAATCATATGTCCTAATTCTGAAGCATTCCCTTTTCCTCTGTACAATTTACCACCCAAAATTACCCCACATCCAATACCAGTTCCCAATGTCAAAACTACGAAATCTTTCTCTTTTCTATTTTTTGCCTCAGCCAAAGCTGCACAATTAGCATCATTATTCATCTCCACTTTTACTTTATACCTTCTCTTAATTATATTTTTTATATTTACCCCCCAAAGCGGTCTTAAATTTGGAGGATTAATCAATTTTCCAGTTTGATAATTCGCAGGTCCCGGACATCCAACCCCGATTGTTTTAACTCTCTTATCATAAACAGCTTCAATACAACCTAACAAATTCCCAATGAAACATTTTTTCCCCACATCCATGCAACTCACTTTTTTACATTTCTTAATTATCTTGCCATTTTTAATTAAACCTGCCCGAATACTTGTTCCTCCAATATCTACCCCTATTATCATTTTCTAAATTGTTTGATATTCTCCACGGTTGTATCCATTATCCTAGTCAAAGCTTCTTTAGTATTAAAGGCATTATGTGGAGTAATAATCACTTTAGGATGTTTTAACAAAATATGATTTTGAATTAAAGTTCTCAAATCATAACTTTTCTTAGATTTTTTAGATAACAATTCTGTCTCTTCTTTAATAAAACATTCTTCCTCTAAAACATCCAGACCCACTCCAGATAATTTTCTATTTTTTAATCCTTTCAAAATAGCATCTGTTTCCACAATGCCCCCTCTGGAAGTATTAATCAACAAAGCCCCTTTCTTAACCAAATTAATATTTTTCTGATTAATTATATTTTTAGTTCCAGGTGTTAAAGGTAAATGTAAAGTAATCACATCTGATTTTTTCAAAGCAGTTTCCAAACTACAATATCTAAACCCTAATTTTCTAGCTAATTTCTTATTTGGTTTTCTTGCACATCCCAGTACTTTCATCTCAAATCCTTTAGCTATTTTAACTACATGCTCCCCAATATGTCCTACCCCTATAACCCCGATTGTTTTTCCTTTCAAATCAAACCCTGTTAAACCTTCATGTTCAAACTTCCCTTCTCTTACTTTTTCACACGCTTCCATTATTCTTCTAGACAGAGTCAAAATTAAAGCGAATGTGTACTCAGCCACAGTATTTTCTCCATAATGGGGTACACTCTCCACCCTTATCCTTCTTCTCTTACACTCTTCCAGATTAATATGGTCCACCCCGGTAGACATAGAACAAATTAATTTTAATTTAGGAAGTAAATCTAAGATTTCTTCCGTAATCTCGGAATACACAAATACACTTAAAACATCCACATCTTTCACTTTATCTACATTCTTTAAAGTCAACTCATCTTCAAAAAATTTTAAATTATGTCTTTTTAATTTCTCTTTCAAATATTCTCTTTCCCACTTCCTTTCTATTTCAAAAAACCCAATTTTCATTTTTTTATTTTCCTAAATAAAGTATAACTGATTGAAATCGTTAAATAAAGAGGAATCAAAAAAACCACCATTGGAAAAAAACACAGGCCCTTCCATCCCTAATAAAGCTGATAAAAAATTATGTAACAAAATACTTACAAACCCAATAACCACAATAATCCCGCCTTTTTTCCAAGATAATAAAAAATACTTCTCCACTTTAGTCTCTTTTACCATTTTAAATCCTTTATTATTTTCTTAGGATTCTTAGCTTTAGCAATCGCACTCGCCACCAATACACCCTTGCATCCTAGTTGTTTAGCTATTCTAACATCCTCTCCATCGGAAATCCCAGCCCCGCACAACGGAATTATTTTAGTGTTCTTTAATGATTTCACAAAATTTTCCACAATCTTGGGTTTAGACTTACTCACACTCTTACCCGTTCCAATCAATTCCCTAGCCTCATAAGCTATCATACTTGGCTTCAACTTCTTTATTTTCTTCACCTCTCCCAAACTTGAAACACATATCAAAGTCTTCAAATTCAGCTTTTTGCACCTATTAATGGTAGCTTTTAGTACATTTAAACTTAACTTGTGTTCTGAGTGATTTAATATCACACCCTTGGCTCCGGCCTTTTTAACACTCTCTGGCAAGATATAACCCGTATGTCTTCCAGGTTCAAAACTATCCACATGTTGAGCATATATAGTACTAAACTTACTCAAGGTTTTAATTTCCATAGCTTGACATGCAATTATTCCTTTCCTACCAATTATTTTAGCTATTTCCTCATTTCCAAATTTATACGTCTTCAAATTAATAATTAACATTTTCCCCAAATTATTTTTTTTAATTTACTAACAACTTCTAAAGGTTCTTTAGCCTGCCAAATATTCCTTCCAACCGCAAGTCCGATAGCCCCTGCTTTCATAACTTCTTTAGCATCTTGTAAAAATCCTGAAGGGGATTTTCTTTTACCCCCAGCCACAACCACCCTAGTTTTTCCAGCCGATTTTACAGCCCATTTCATATCTTCTATTTTTCCATTATATCTAATTTTAATAATATCTGCTCCCAACTCCAATCCTACTCTGGCAGCATAAGCTAAATTTTTCCCACTATTTTCATTTACACCTTTTCCTCTGGGATAGGCCCACAATATCACGGGTAGTTTTCTTTTATGTGCCTCTTTCTCTATCTTTTCAAATTCTCTAAACATAATATTTTCATGCCTACTCCCTATGTATATGGTATAACCCACAGCTTTAGCTTTTAATTTTAAAGCTTCCTTCACACTACACAATTGTCTAGAGAGTGGTTCCCCTTTCACTAAACTCGTCTTCCCATTTAACTTCACAATCAAAGGCACTTTAGATTTATATTTCTCAGCTATGCCTTTTTGAAAAATCAACCCACTTACTTTCCCCCTTTTAGCAATATCCAAAATATAATTAGGATCTACATTTTTATCATTAAAATCAATTGGCCCATGTTCTAATCCCTGGTCATAAGCCAAATACAAAGCTTTCCCTTTTTTGGTTATTTTACCTAAGCCAACCATTTCTCCACCTCAATAATTTATTTTTAGCTCCAATATGTCTGATAACAGACTCTGAATTTTTAACAGCCAATTCTAAACTTTTGTTCATACTAACTCCTTTTATTATACATCCCACAAGGGTAGCTGCAAAAGCATCCCCCGCACCCGTCCTCTCCACCACCTTTATCTTATGGGGTTTTATTTTATAATTTTTAATCCCATTGTAACATTGAATCTCTTTATCTTTATCCGTAATACATATAATCTCCGGGCCTAATTCCCTTAACTTTTCAACATTATTAGCCAACATTTTACTTTCTTCTTTATTTAAAATCAAAATCTTAACATGCTTCAGTAAAGGCTTTAAATTCACTCTCTTAATTAAATACTCTGTAGGATTAAACGCAATCTTCGCCTTTGTCTTCCTAGCCAATTCTAATTGGGTCTCAAAACTTTCTCCCATCATAGTTGAATAATATAACCACTTTGTTTTAAACTTTTTAACATTTTTTAATCTTAAAGTATTATTCAAAACTTTCTTAGTTAAAACAGTCCTTCCATGCTCTTTACTATCCAAAATAATAGAAACATCACTCTTCCCTTCCTGCTTACCTAAGAATTTAACCTTTTCATTTCTTAATAAAGCTAAAATTTCCTTTCCATTGTTATCTTTTCCAACCTTCCCTGCATACCCGGTTCTCAACCCCAATCTAGCAAAAGCCACTCCAGTATTTGTACCTCCCCCACCAATATCAAATCTAATGTCTTTAATCAATAATTTAGAACCCACGGGATAATTCAGAGCTTTTTTCTTCTCATGAATGTTAGTATCTACAAACACATCCACTACATTACTTCCAACTGTAACTACATCAAACATATATTATCCTCTTTTTTAGAACATAAGGTTTTTATAATATATAAAATTATTCAACTTATATGGCAAAAACAGTAAAAAGACCCTGGGGTGAATTTAAACAATTCACTTTAAATGAGAAATCTACAGTTAAAATCTTAATAGTTAAACCCAAACAAGTTTTAAGTTTGCAATATCATAAAAAAAGAAGAGAATTCTGGAAAGTCTTAGAAGGACCTGCCAAAATTGTAATTGGAAACAAAACTCTTAGAGGAAAAAAAGGAGATGAATTTAATATTCCTGTTAAGAAAAAACATAGGTTGGGTGCTTATAATAAAATCGTTAAAGTCTTAGAGATTTCTTTCGGCATTTTCGATGAAAAAGATGAAGTCAAATTAGAAGATAAGTACGGTCGAGTTTAGTTCAAAGCCTCAACACCAACTAACTTTTTCCCAGAAACATATTCCAATAAAGTTCCCCCACTCAAACTCACATGATTTATTCCCTTGATTTTTAATTTACTTACAGCCTCACTCAAATGACCTCCTCCCACAACTGAAAATTTACATTTACTTACAGCTTTCAATATTTCTTCGGTTCCTTTACAAAATTTTTTATCTTCACAATAACCTGCTGTTCCTTTCATAAACACAGTTTTAGCTTTCTTAATTTCACTAACATATTTTTTTATAGTTTCTTCTCCAATATCATAAATCTCATATTTACTTGGAAAATCTTCTAATTTCAATTCCTTCCTCTTTCCATCCACTTTTACACCAAAATCTATGGGGGTCAAAATATTCCTTAATTTACTCTTTTTAACAATTCCAATTTTCTTTCTTAAGAATTTATTCTGAGCTCCAAATTTAAATCCTTTAGCAATTAAACACAATTGCCCAAAAATTCCACAACTCAACACCTTCTGACCTTTTAACAAATTAATATTATCCTTAGGCTTAGTCCCGGCTAAAATATACAAACCCTTTACTTTTTTTAATTTCTTTAAAGCTTTCAACTCTTTCTCCAAACTCCTCCCCATACATTTTCTCATTACTTTTGGAAACCCTACAACACTAGTATGTTTCCGATGACACACTGAAAAAGCATCATTTACATAAACCTCACATTTCTCTTTTAATTTCTTCACTAGGTTATTATTACTATTACCTTTAAATTCATCCTTCAACTTTCGAACATTCTCTAACATTAAAACCTCTCCATCCTTTAATTTCTCAATCTCTTCTAAAGCTTTCTTTCCAATGATATCTGGAACAAACTTAATTTTTAACAACTTAGCATGCTGTTTTAAAGAAGTAAAATCACTTTGCCCAGGTCTCCCCTGATGTCCAATTACCACAACTTTAGCTTTTTTATTTTTCAACTCTTTCAAAGTTTTAAAATTACCTTTCAGCCTTTCATTCATCAAAACTTTACCCTTAACAACAGGAGAATCCAAATCACACCTCGCTAAAACTGTCTTACCTTTAAAATTAAAACTATCTAAGGTCTTCATTTTTTTAACATTCTCACATTTAATACCATAGCAAAAAGCATTAATACAATATAAGTGTAATTATAAAATAATTCAATATTCACCACCCCTCTCCATAAAGCAACCAACATCCAACCCATTGCCATCAATAACAAGACCAAATCTAAAAGAATCAAAGCATCTCTTTCATTCATTTTATATGATTCCAATCACTTTCAAAGCCATCAAAACCAAAGCAACTATCCCAATAATACTTAATACAATCGTAAGCCAAGTTATAAATTTAGATTCTTTTTTCTTAGCCATTTTAACCTCTCAACATTTTAATAACATCAACCATCCTATTACTATAACCCCATTCATTATCATACCAGGCTAAAATTTTAACCAAATCTCCCACTTTCTGAGTATCAATCCCAGAAACAATGGCCGAATATGGGTTCTTAATAGTATCACTAGAAACTAATTCTTCCTCAGTATAATCCACAATCCCATTATAATCCCCCTCAGCAGCCCTCTTAAACTCTTTATTAATCAAATCCACATTAAAACTTTTCTTCAGCTTAGCAGTCAAATCCACAATAGAACCAGTCACTACAGGAACTCTCATAGCCAACCCATCTAACTTTCCTTTTAACTCTGGCAGAACTTCAATAACGGCCTTTGTAGCACCAGTAGTAGTTGGCACAATATTAGCAGCAGCCGCTCTTCCTCTTCGAGGTTTCTCAGCTGAACCATCATGCAAAGCTTGGGAATTAGTATACGCATGCACGGTTGTCATCAAAGCTTTCTCAATCCCAAATTTATCATTTAATATTTTAGCCACAGGGGCCAAACAATTTGTCGTACACGAAGCCACAGAAATAATTTTATGCTTCTTCATTAATTTATCAGAATTTGCACCTGGCACAATAGTAAGATCCATATGTTTACCCGGCGCACTTATCAACACCTTCTTAGCCCCGGCCTGCAGGTGTAAACTCGCACCCTTCCTATCTGTAAACACCCCGGTAGACTCAACCACGCAATCCACACCTCTCTTCCTCCAAGGTAACTTCTTAGGGTCTCTTTCTTGTAGGACTTTTATCCTTCTACTCCCAACTATAATGCAATCCTTCCCTACTTTAACCTCTTTATCATAAACCCCATAAACAGAGTCATATTTCAACAAATAAGCCGCATCTTTCGGACCATGCACATCATTAATAGCCACAATATTCACTCCTCTTTGCAAACCAATTTTAAACACAGTCCTTCCAATCCTTCCAAATCCATTAATCGCAACTTTCATCTCTTTTTTAAATACTTAAATATTTCCTCCAATTCAATTTCTCTACAAATAACAACCCTATCTGCACCTCCAGAGTACAATAAAATACTTTTCTTATTTAAAATTGCCCCTGTCGGAAACACCACATCATGTACAAATCCCTTCTTCTCTTCTTTCATCGTAGGAACAATAAACGGCTCATGCGACTTAGCAATTAACTTACTTGGATTTTTTAAATCAAACAAAGCCACACCTACACAATATTGTTTTTCATGTTTAGTTTTCCTCACCCCATGATAAAATTCCAACCATCCTTTTTTAGTTTTTATTGGAGCTGCACCTGCACCCGCCCTTATAGAATCCCAGCCTCTTTGAGACAATAACACAGTTTCATCATCACCCCAATACTCCAAATCCCGAGAATAGGAAATCCACATATGTGGCAAAGAAAAATTCAGATTCCCTTCCGGCCGATTAAAGGCTACATACCTACCCCTTACCTTTTCCGGAAATAACACCACATCCTTATTTTGATGCCTAAAAATAATCCCCCTCTTATGCCATTTAATCCCATCATTAGAAACAGCATAACTCGTGGAAATGCCATTGGATCTAGATAAAGCCACATAAGTCATAATATATTTATTTCCCATCCGCGTAATGCAGGGATCTTCTATTCCCAATTCTCCATCATCCACAGTCCCATAAAAAGCCGGTTTTTGTTCTATTTTCTCTACAGAAAATCCACTTTTATCCAAAAAAACTCTTCTTAGATGAGAAATATTAACCAATCTTACCCTTCCATCCTTATGATGAAATCCATAAGGAGAATGAATACTTCTTAATTCATTCCTTCTGAATTTATCTAATTTTAATCTAAACTTTTTATTAGATACAAACCTCGGAGCACTTATTTCATTTTCTCTCCAGATCTTAACCGGTTTTTCCGCTATTCTCACATACAACACAATCTTCCCATTCTTTAACTCAGCCACCCCAGGATTAAAAGCTCCCACTACTTCAAATCCCCGAGTACTCGGTTCAAAATCCTCAGAACTAACTAAAACACCTTCTTTTTTAATACTCAACATATATACTCTAAGAATTATGTTTTATTTAAATCTTTTCAAATCTTTAAATCTAAAAACACAAGAACCTCCCTCTTTATATAATGGTCTTTTATTTAAAATAAATATGAACTATAGAACCATAAGATTATTTTATCCCAATAAAAATAATAATTTTATAAATACAACAACCTCAACCATCTTCATTACAAATAAGAAAATTGATATCTATAAAACCCTTAACCTCTTTGAAAAAAAATATTTCCAAGGATTAAAATTGAAAACCAAAAAAATCAATAAAAAGATTAAATTAAGCGAGATTATAAATTTGCATGATGATACCGGAATTAGAGATACCCCACAGATTAAAAATATGATTAATCAGATAAAAAATGGTAAAGAAATAACCTCACAAAATAAATTGCCCAACATCAAACTAATAAAAACAAAAAACAATAACTGGGTCTTATTTGATGGTCACCATTCAATACTCGCTTACATGTATGTGGGAAGAAAATATCTCAATGAAATACCCCATTTGATTGTTTATAATCAAAATCAAAAACATGTAACCAACAAAGAAATCCACATATTTTTTGGAATACATGCAAAAAAATTAGATAAAAATAATTGGATGAAATACGTTATTAATTGGCAAGCTCCAAAAGAAAAACAACTTTCAAAAAGAACTCAAAAAAATATGCAAGAACTTTTTAAATCAATTTTTCCTAAAATTCTCCAACTCTAATCTCGAAAGCAGATAGCTAATAGTACTCTCACTCCCTTGATTTAAATTCACACATCTCGGCAATAGCCCATCATAGCATCCCCCACTTACCTCATCATAAATAGTCTGATTCAAAGAATTATTTCCCAAATACCAGCTAAAAGCCAAAAATGCTTTTTCATAATATTCCTTCTTCTCCGTAATCCTATAAGCACTCACATAAGCACACACCATACTACACGCATCCACTGGTTGCTGATCATAATACGCTCTCTTCCCCCCTTCAATAAACCATCCTTTCTGCCCAATAAGCACTAATCGATTATCCAGAATAACTAAACTACTCAAAAATTCCAAACTTTCCTCCGCTACTTCCAAATATTTTTTATCCTTACTCACTTCATAAGCCAAAAACAACGCTTCTGGTAATTTACCATTAGAATAAGTCACCTTCTTTTCAAACCATTTCCACTCATCACTGCTATAACTTCCATAATCACTCACAATCCTATCTGCCAACATTCTAATCTTCTCCAAAATATCCTTATTTTTATAAACCTTATAATAATAACACAAACCAATCAAACTAAAAGCCCATCCTCTCAAGCTTTTTAATCCTCTCACATTTCCAATCGCTTTATCAAAAATAAACTTAGCACTTGCTCTTAAATTTTCATGAATCCCACTTTGCAACAAATAACCCAGACTCCACAACACTCTCCCAAAACTATCCTCACTACCCTTCTTCCATTCAAATTTTTTCTCATAATTCATAAAGTCCTGAAAATAACCTTCTCCAGTTTGAGCATAGTGTAAAAATCCCAAATAAGTATTTATTAAGCCCAAAATCTTTTCCCCCTTTTTAATTTTACTATAGTATCCACAAGCCACGATTAAAGCTCTTGCATTATCATCCAGACAATATCCCGTAAATCTATTCGGAAGCAAATGTTTAGCATGCTGTATAATCCCTGTATCATCACTCATGGTCATTAAATGATTCAATTTCAATCTTGGTAATTTATACATCCCTAGAGTTTCACTCACATCCACAACGTTTCTAAAAATTTCCAAATATTTTCTAGCCACATTTTCCCACAACATCCGTCTACTAAATTTATATGCATTCCTTTCTAAACTTTCCTTCAATTTCTTACTACCCAAAATACCACTCAACGCTTGCTGCATGCTTTCCACACTTTTTAATTCCACAATCACACCTTTTTTATTTTTCAGCATATCCCGAGCATAAAAAGTCGGAGTCGCTATAACCGCCCTCCCTGCCCCCAAAGCATACGCCAGTGTCCCAGAAGAAGTCTGATTAGTATCCAAGGCTGAATAGACATAAATATCACTCGCTTTCAGATAAGTAATAATCTCTTGCAAAGTCAAATATTTATTATAAAACTTAACATTCCTTCTCAACCCCAACTCATTAATCAAATTAATCAATTCTTTCCTATAACTCTCCCCTTCCTCTTTCCTTACATTCGGATGTGTTTCTCCAATAATCAGATACAGCAACTCTGGATGTTTATCAACCAGCGCAGGAAGTGCTTTAATCACATACTCAATTCCCTTCCCCCGATTAATCAAACCAAAAGTCGAAATCACTTTTCTGTTTTTCAAATTATGTAATTCTTTTAATTTAGAATTGTCTTTTAAGAACTCCACATACGGCACCCCATGATGGACTGCATGCAATTTACTCTTCTCCACCCCATAATCCTCATACAAAATCTTTATCGCACTCTCCGTCATCACAATAATCGCATGACATCGTTTACAAATACCCTGCACAATCTTCAATCTCTTCTTATCCGGCTTAGGCAACACACTATGAAACGTAATCACAATTGGCTTCTCCAGCTTCTCCAAAAACGGAATTAAAAACTCCCCTCCCTCACCGCCAAAGATTCCAAACTCGTGTTGAATATTAATTAGCTTAATGTCCTCACTTTTATTTATCTTCTCAGCCACATCCACATACTGCTCAATATCATCCTCATCTAGCTGCATCACCACACTTTTACCATAATTATAAATTCCACCAGGATCATTTAAGGCCAAAATGTTAGACTTCAAACTTGGATTAAATTTTTTATCCATCGCATTAGTCAAATCTTTACAAAAAGTCGCTATACCGCACTCTCTAGGTGGAAAACTAGAAATATACAGAACATTAGATTTATCCGTTGTAATCTCCCCCAATTTGATTATTTTTTCCAGATTTTTAATCCTTCAGTATCAAATTTAAAGTCAATGATATTCTTTTTAAGCTTTTCCATTAACTTTCGCTTACAATCACTATAGAACAAAATACAACCTCCACCCCCGGCTCCACACACTTTAGCAGCCAGAGCCCCATTTTTCTTCGCAAACTTAATGGTATCTTCTATTTTCTTAGTCGTAATCCTTGGATGTAAATTCTTCCTCAACACCCATTCATGATTTAAATAGTTAGCAAAATCATACAAATGTTCTTTCTTTAAAGCATCTCTCATTAGCCTAGCATTTTTAGCAATCCTATTTAAAGTATAAATAACTCGTTTCTCTTTCTTCTTAATTCGATTCAAGACCACAGCATTCACGCTACTCGAAAGTCTAGGACCTGTATAATACAAAAACAATCTACTCTCAAACTCTTTCAAGATCTTGGGGCGCAGTTTTATCTGTTCTATTTTAGGTGGTTTTTTATATTTAAACTTAAGAAAATTAATACCACCCAAGGCAGCCGCATATTGATCCTGTTTTCCTCCAACTACATCCATAGCCCTCTCTATATCGTACGCTAACTCTGCTATGCGGGATTTATTCTTCAAGTCTGTAAAATGATTCACCAACGCTAACCATACTACATTCATAACCCCACTCGTCCCCAATCCCGAACTAGTGGGGATATCTGCATGGTACTCCAATTTGGTCTCATTCGGCAAAGCAATTAAACTCCCATGCACATAGCGATTAATACCTGCATTTAAAACCACGCCCTCATAATTCTCTGTGAAGGGAAAAATATCTGTAGTTCCCCCTCCAAAATCTATCCTAACCGGAGCCCGAGCATAAATCTTCATATTCTTTCAAAATGATTTATCATATTTAAATTTATTTAAAAAAATCAAGTCCCAAATATTAACAACGAATATAACACTATCCTCAAAATAAACATTATAGGATTTCCTCTTTATATAGCTCGGAATAGTTTCCCTAATTTGAATATATGTAAAAAAAAGAAAAATAAGAACCTTCTAAAAGGTTCTTTAATTTAGGCTATCCAAAACTTCAGATAAACCTTCCAAAGGCATGTATCCTCCAACAGCATACTTCCCATTAATTACATTTGAAGGAGTTCCAGTAATCCCATATTTACTCGCAATATCCCTATTTTCCGTTAATCTAGGAACATAAATATCAATTTCCGGATACTTTTTCTCAGCTTCAATCAAGACAGGATAATATCTTTTACACCATCCGCACTCAGGCTCATAAAACACAATCAAAGTATTCGGGATTAAATCATAACTCTTAAACTCTGAAATGCCCTCTGCACTATTAACCGGATTTTCAGTGGTAAAATCTGATATTTTAGATTTTATACTTGAAGGGATATCATTTTCAAATATACTCCAATCTTCCACTAAGGAAGGTTGATCTCCTGTATTAATAACAGTCCCACCAGTAATTTCATTTCCACCATCAAAATTAGATCCTCCGGTATACCAGGAAACCGCCAATAATATAGCAAACACCAATGTGGATATTTTCCACAAAGTAGCTTTTTTCATAGTAAAAGACTCTTCTTTCTTAGGTTCATTAGAACCAAAAATCTCTTGATTTCTATTCTCAGTTTGGTTTTCATTAGTTTTATTTTCTTCCATGTTATAACCTCCTCAATTTAAGAATAAGCAAACATATAAAAAGATTATGGCGCCCTGGCCGAGATTTGAACTCGGGTTATAGCCTCGACAGGGCCTCACATCTCTCAGAACGCATTCTGAAAAAATATGTGCTAGACCGGGCTACACTACCAGGGCATTTGGATTTCTTTAAATCTTTTCGCCTTTACAGGATTACTAAAACCAACCAATTTACAGTATTTAAAGATTTCTTCTTTTTTATATAAACCACAATTCGGAGTATTACTCCCTCTACTCCATCTACTAGATTTCAGATCAAGAGATAAAAACAATTTAGAAATAGACTCCCCCAAGGCAGGGATTCCGCAACAAATCTCTATTTGAAGGAAATTTTTATTGTGGATTTAGGAAAAACACTTCCATCAGTATCAATTAATCCTCTTAAACAAGATTTCATATATTCCTTATTAGAAAAAATCCAAGTCGGAATGTTAATATTATTTTTCAATTTATTCCCAGATACCAAACCTAATTTCAACAACTCACAAATAATTTCCTTTCCATAATAATACAAGACCCTTCTATTCTCATAACATTTAACTTTCAATTCTTTTTTAAAAATCCTCCAAAATAAATCTTTAATAAATTTTTCATGATAATCTTTATCATTAGATAAATGCCCGGTGATTCTTAATTGATAATGGCCATTAGATTCATCAACATATATGTTCCCATCTCCCAAGATAATACCCATTAATTCAGCAATATCCTCATTTACCTTCATAAACAACAAGTATTTTCTTACTTAAAAAGGCTTACGGGTACGTGTCGTTTAATAAAAATAAAAAAAGTCCATGCGGGCAGATTTGAACTGCCAACCTTTCGGTAACGGCTAACTCTCATTCATCCTTAGCATCTTAGCTACGTCCAAAAGTTTCTACAGCCGAATGCTCTACCATTGAGCTACGCATGGTAATTTAAATCAAAGAAATCTTATTTATAAAACTAACTCTCTTCTTCTTTTTCACTAGCTTGAGTCAATAAAGTTAATTTATTAGACCTCACATGTATATACTTCTTCCCAGAATGATACTCAACAACTGCATCCGGCAAGGTTAATTTTCCAATTATACTTAATTTAGACTTAGCAATATAAGAAATAATTCTTTCTTCACCCCTATCTAAACCATCTAAATCCCAAACCAATCTCATTCTTCCATCATGACTTCTCTGAACCTTACTCGGTCTCATAGTTGTAAAATCTTTATTTGAGGCAGCCACCAATTTAGGCAAATAATCAATAACTCTTATCTTATGTATAGCCTTATTCCCCCTATTAGTCAAATGCAAAATTATCTTAATACCTTTAATTCCCTCTCTATCTTTATGTACATCTGCCACCCTTTTAATTAAAACTACTTTCTTTCTGCTCACATACAAAGCAATATAGATAAACACAATAATTAACAGCAAAATAGCCAAATAAGTCCCATAAGGTAATGTAACAACAATATCTTTCCTATCTCCCGGACTTAAATTAAAAATCCAATGCACCACATATTTCCCCCCCACATTCTCAATTTCATCCGGTTGATCACTATATTTAGCTAAAAATCTTTCAAAACTAGTTAATTCTAAATTCACAATCTCTGAACTCTCTTCTGTACCTGTGTTCTCTCGAGTAACTATAATTCTCTTATTAAAATTATTACTTCTAAACACTTTTTCAGTCACTTCAGTATAAGAAGTCAATTCTATTTTTTTATTAGCTCCTCCTAAAACTTCATGCCCACTCTTAACATTTACTTTAAATAAATATTCTCCTAATTCCACAGTTTCATCAAATTCTAAATTAAATTTCTCTATCTTGATCTCATTCGCTTCCAAGCTAACTTCCCTCTTAAAATCAAACAATTCACTTGTAAAAAGAATAGTCACTTCTTCTATATCATAATTAAACAAATTCTCTAATTTGACTCTTGCAATAGTCCCACTTCGGGGATCTATCTTGCTATCGATAATTAAATCAGTTTTAACATTTTCCTCTCCAAAAGGAATAATTTCTACTTCCAAAGGAACTTCTTTTATAATCGCTTTATCTCTACTTTCTACAGTTATAATAAGATTATATTTACCCTGAGCCAAAAATCCCAAAGGCACCACTTTTAATCTAGTCTTTTTGCTAAATCCACTCTGCACACTTACAATATAGGGATCAGCAGTTACTCTCCATTTATCACTATAAAAATTCTTAGCTATAAAGAAATCACTGTCTCTTAGCAAATTACTCGCAACAGCCACATCAAATATAGCAAAATCATTAGCTGTTATTTGATTATTCTCTGTTGTTATGGTAATTTCTATATCGTCTTTATCTCTATCTTCTATAGCCATAACCCCCATACTCAAAAGTACCACTAAGAACGCAAATATAGCTAATTTCTTCATTAATTTCATTTTATTGAAACAATCTATTTAAATTTTTCGAGACTTTGGGGCTGCACGAATTTGAATCGTGATCGCCACCTTTCCATTTCATAGATAGTCTTTTCGACTTTCTCCAGGAACCCCGAGGTGGAAGCTTAACCAGATTGGCCCACAGCCCCACTTATTCCATTCTTTTTCTCAAACTTTAAAATATTATCTACAAAACTCTCTACTTTAGCTTCATGACTCACAATTATAATCTGCTTAATATCTAATTCATCCAATACTACCCTAACTCTATCCAACTGCTCTGTACTAAAACCTTCGGTAGGTTCATCCAATATCAATAAATCCTTAGTTTTAACCTCTCCAATTAGATTATTAATAACTTGATTCAAACTTAATCTATATGCTAATGCTACAGCCGTCCTTTCCCCTCCAGATAAATCCGAATATTCAATATTGTAACCGTCTTGGGTAATCAAAGGACTAAATTCTTCATCCAAAACCACATTAATGCCTTCATTCAATATCCCGAACCATTTCTTAAATAATTCGTTAAACTCATTATGCAACTTAAACATCACATTCTTCTCAATTATCCCCATTAAATTCAAAAAATGTTTATCCAAAAAATCCTCAATATTTTTTATCTTACCCAATTTTAATTTTAATTCTTCTAATTTCTTAATTTCGAAATCTAATCTTCCTACACTTTCCAAATAGAATCTTCTTTTCTCCTCTATCCCAGACTTTTTAATCTCAATTTCTTTTTCTTTGTTTAATTTAGAATCTAATTCTTGTTTTAATTTATTATAATCTTCCTCCACGTCTTTGATTTTCTCTAACTCCTCAGAAATTTTCTTTTTATCATCTTCTAATCTAAGAATCTCCCTGTTCAAATCTCTTAAAATTGTTTCATTTTTAATCAATTCATCTTTCTTCTTTTGATTGTTTTCAAACTTAACCCTCTCTAAATCAATCTCACTTAATTTTTTATTTAAACTCTCTAATTTTTCTCTATTTTTTAACAATCCCGCCCTATATTCCTCTTCTATTTTTAATAGAGTCTCTACATCTTCTTTAATCTTAATAATTAATTCATCTTGACTTTTGAAAATCACATCCTTATACTCTTGCTTCACCTCTTGAAAACAAGTTGGACATTTATCCAAATCTTTTATACTATCCTTAACCTCGCACGCATGATTTTCTTTAGCTTTAAATCCACTTAATTTCCCCCTAGTTTCCTCCAAATTACCTTCAAATTCTCCAATATTCTTTTTTACCACATCAATTTTGAAATCATATTCTTTTCTTAGATCTTCAAAGTTTCCCTCTTGCACTTCTTTAACTTCTAATCTCAATTCTTCAATTTTCTCTTCTATTCTTTTTTTCTCATTTGCTTTATGTCCATAACTATTCTCAATTAAAGAAATCTGATTTTTTAATTCATTTAAGTCCTTAACCTTATCTTCAAAAACACTTACATCTTTTCTTTTATCCTCCACCTCTTTCTTTACATTTTCCAATTCTTTTTTAATATCTTCTAATATTTTCTTATTCTCTTCCAATTCTCCTTCCTTTTCTTTCTTCTCTCCCTTTTTAACATCCATATCTTTCAATCTTTCTTCATAAACCTTATTTTCACTTCTTAAATATTTTAAAAAACTGTTAGAATTTTCTTGAATCCTTTTATATTTATCAATATCAAACACCCTCCTTAAAACCTCTAATCTACTTTCTTTATTTTCCATTAGAATTCTTTTCATCTCTTCCTGAGGAGTATAAACCGTGTATTTGTAAATCAAACCTTTAGATTTAGTCAAATAATCTTTGGGGTAATTCAATAATTTCAAAACTTTGGTTTTTAATTCTGTAGCGGTTCCTTCTTCTTTCTTCCCATTTAGGATAATATAACCCGCATCCTGGCTCACACTTTTATTAGACCTTTTCAAAGTTCTTTTAATTACTATTTCTTTATCATCTAAATCAAAATATAATTCTACACTTCCAGAATCCTGACCGTTTTTTAATAGTCCCACTCCACCTCCTTTTTCCAAACCAAATAGAGCAAACTCCACAGCTAATAAAACCGAACTTTTTCCCGATCCAATATCTCCACTTAACAATACAGAACCTTCTGGAAACCTCACTTCTTGACTAGTATAACTTCGAATATTTTCCAGTTTTATTTTATTCAGTATCATAATTTTAAAATCTTTAAAGCCATATTTATCACCCTATTCTCAAAAGTAGTATTAGTTTCTCCTTCTAATTTCTCTTCAGAAAAAACACCAATCAATTCATCAGTCAATTCTTTCTCATTCTCAATTTTAAATTGCCCTAGATGTTCTTTAATTAAAGATTCTTCAATATCCTTAACTTCTCCTTCTAATTTAATTTCACTAAACTCCTTTAATTTTAATTTATTCAAATTCTTCATCACAAAAAAAGCCCCCTTCTCCTCCATCCTTTTAACATAATTCTTAACTTTAACATCACTCACTTTCCCTTCTTCTAATTCTCCAGAAATTCTTAAAGTCACAATCTTATCAGAAAAATTCTCATTCTCAATTATGTTTTCTATTTGAGCGTTAATTTCTCTTGAAATTGTTCCAGAAATAGAAAAACTCAAAACTTTCTTTAATTCAATATCTTTTCTAAATAAATTTAATTTTTCATCTACAACATAAAATCCTCCTTTTTTCAATTCCTCAATCTCTTTAAAATTATTTGGAAATAAAGGACCGGGATATACGATCTTACCATATCCTTCCTTTACAACATCATAAATATAATGTACATGCCCCCCTGCATAATAATTAAAATTTCTCGGAAGACTAGCAAAACTCATGCATTCTACTTTCTCAAGATCATGAGGTTTAAATTCCTCTAAAGCAGTATGAAATAAGAATATCTTAAACCCTTCTTCCTTTTCTAAATACTCTTTATCTAATTTAATATAATCCTCTTTTTCCAATCCCCCTCTCCTTCCTAAAACCCCTGTTAATTTAACCCCTGTTTTGTCCTCAAAAAACTTTAACTTTCCATCCTCATAAGTATTTACATTAACACACAATCCGGATTTCTCAAATACATCCAACACAGTTTTACCAGAAGGAGAAAAGTCATGACTTCCAGGCACCAAATACACATCCACATTACCTTCCTTTAATCTATTCAATTCTCCAGCCACTTCCTTAATTAAATCTGTTCCAGGCAAAGCAGTATCAAATAAATCTCCCGAAATCAACACAAAACCTACATTCTCTTTTAAACAAATCTTAATAGCTTCTTTAAAATATTCCAAACTTAGATCATTCAATTTCTGGTCTCTCCACCCCCCAACATGACAATCTGCCATATGTCCAAATTTCATAATAAAAATTCAAAATAGAAAATTAATAAAGATTTATATTATCTAGACTTAAATCCAAACACCCTTAATAAATCTCGAATCAGATGCTCTTTTTTCTTAATAGGGGGGGTCATATCTATATATTCTTCACCCAATAATTTAGCTGCTAATTTTTTATAACCAATAGAAGCTTCTGAATTAGGGTATTTATGTAATATTGGAAATCCTTTACTACTGGCTTTCCTAATATTCTTATCTTCGGGAATCATCCCAAGTATGGGATACTCTAACATTTCTTCTACTTCTTTTATACCCAAATCTACATCATCTTTCCTACTCCTAGTTAACACAACTCCCAGAACTTGTTTTCTCATTTTCTTAACTACTTCCACAGTTTTCAAAGCATCTGTCACAGCTGCCAATTCCGGATTAGTCACAATTAACACGCTATCACATGCATCTAAAGCACTCGCAGCTTCTTTACCCAAACCAGCAGCTCCATCCAAAACTAAATAATCTAATAATCCTTCCACATCTGCTACAACACTTTTTAATTTATCAATTTTTAAATTATTTAACTTCCCCACAGATAAATCCCCAGGGATTACTTTAAGCCCAGAATTATGTTCATAGATGGCCTTATTTAACTTCTTTCTATTATCATTTAAAACATGGTGTATAGTTACAGGCACCTTAGGCACCCCTAAATAAACCCCCACATTAGGTGTGGTTAAATTCGCATCCAACACAGCTGTATTTTTACCATATTGGTGCAAAGCCAATCCTAAATTTATAGCTGTAGTACTCTTACCTACACCTCCTTTTCCAGAAATACAACACACCACTTTTGTCATTTTACTATTTTTTGTATTTTTTTAACTAAATTTTCAGTGTTTTTATAATATTCCTTTAGCACATCCACATTTACTTCCGCAACTACCTCTGCACTTTTATCTTGCGCAATTAACATTAAACCTTTTCTAAATTCTCCTTTTTTAATATGCTCTGATTTCATTATTTTAATTAATAATTCATAAAAATCCAGTAATTCATTCACATTTACATCTTTCTTAAATCCTTCTCTCACCCATTTAATCTTGATCAAATAGGGTTTTCCCATATTGATATCTTTTACTCCCTTCTTTTTCTCTAAAAACTCCAATAAAATATCAATTAAACTCTCCTGCACACTAATTAAACGCGCAATCACACTTAAAATCACATCTACTGTTCGTGTATATTTCAAAGAAACGTAAATCAAGTGATCCGCACGCTTGAGTTCTTCGTCAACACCATCATAATTCTTATCTTCTTCAATCATTTTTTCACTATTTTATTAATTTTCAATAAGAAATTCTTTGTTATTGATAAATATTTCTTTATTTCCTCGATTGAAATGGTCTTCATTCGGTAATCATCTGAACAAATTACGAATTTATCTGACCTTGTAAACTCCACAGGAGCCTCCTTTCTGTCTTCTATAAACCTCTTTAACTCCTTTATTATTATAACATCGTCATTTATAAAACCATGCTTTCCAACCATTCTTTTAAAGACCTCAAATCTACTCTCAAAATTATCTGCTAAAGGCATAATCCGCTTATACAACCTCTCATACTCTAAAACCGCATTCATTCCATTCTCTAAAGCCATATGAATATTATCTAAAACAGTTATAAACAGCTTATTATCATTCACCACAGGCATAGTCACATATACTAAATGGTCTGCTGTCTTAAAGAAATTGATTGCTTTCTTTAAATGAATTTCATGCAGTTCCATATAATATTAAAAAAAGTCAAAATTTTTAAGCATTTATATACTTCATTATTTCTTCAATTCTAGAATCGATTTAGCAATATCGCCCTCATTTTTCTCTAAACTTTCTCTAGCTTCCTCTTCACTACACTCTGTTTGTTCAGAAACCATTTTAATATCCTCTTCACTAAAACTTTCAATAGATTTTTCTTCAATATCCCCACTTATTTGTAAAGATTCTTGCCCCATCATATTTACTTTCTGCACACTTGGATTTCTAATAACAAGTTCTTTATCAGGACATTTAATTATAACCTCAGAAGCTTCTATCTCTTCCTGTTTCATACCAAGACTTTTCATCATTTTCTGCATTTTCTTGGGATTAATATTTGGTAACATAAATAAAAACTAAGAAAGAGGTTTTATAAAATTAACTTTTTTATGTAATGTAAAGTCTAAGGGGTATAGTTAAAACTTTATCAAGAGTCTAGTATCCCAAAAGTGGAGCCTTTATCCGTTCTCCCATTCGGCTCCACAATGTCAACACAGAGGGTTTTTCCCTCCCCTGTTTTGCTAATGTTATAATATAAAACTTTCAATCCCATCATAGTGTCTCTTATGCTCCCTTTTTTGACCTTTATATTCTTTGGTTCGATTGAGTGTATATGAGCGAGTAAGGATGCTTCCTCGGAAGTAAACCCCTTTGTTATACATTCATCATAGCATCTATTATAACGTTCATTTCTTTCAGATCCAAGATAATCTTCACATAAAATCTCGTGTTCATATAGAAAATTAGAAAAAGATATATGAACATGCCCACATTCTAGAGACTTAAGTAAATTGCCGGTATTTTTAGCCGTAGCATCACTAGTATGTTCAATAACTCTTGCAAGTTTGCTCTGAACAAAATCTTCAGCGGAAAGGATTTGGCCAGAGTCTCCTAACTCCTCTAAAGAAATTGCGCCAAAACCGGGTGCATCTCTTCCTTTATAAAGAGGGGCACCTTCAGCATCTTCTGACATATCTACAAAGGATTCAAGAGTGTTTCTATCATTGACAGGATGTCAAAAAATTTTATAATTTAGTTAAAGAAGACATCTCTATCCCTTATAAAAAGAAGAACATTTCATATTCGATTAGAAAATATGGATTACATCTACCCAAAAAACTAAGTCTTATTTATTATTTATTACAAGGACTACAAATAGAACAACAAAAAGGTAACTTCGCTATAAATGATATAATAAAAAATTCAAATAAAAAACGTAAAACAGTATCAAATACAATAGGAAAATTAATCTCACAAGCTTATATTTCAAAAATTGGAAAACAAGGCAAATTTAATCAACTAAAAATCACAACAAAAGGCAAAGAATTGCTAAAAGACTATCCCAATTACAAGGAATTCAAAGAATTATTACTCTAATTTAAGATTCATTCCAGGTATCATTTTTTATCTAAAGTGTAAATATAAGTAAAATATAATAACTAACACACAAAACGCAATAAAAACCATATTGGGTATCTCTATTTTACTCTTATAATCATCAAAATACCTTACTAATCCCCCAATACCTGAAGGCATTTGTATTTTTTCATCTGCCATTTTCTATTTTTCCTTTCTTTGTTTTGACTCCACTTTTTTAAAAATGGAAGTAGGCAACAGTAAGCCACATTCTGTTAACCTTTTAGATTTGCTTCATTTTCTGGTGAAGCTTTTTTCCTAAAAAAGGTTCCGACCATTCAACTATGCGTCTTACAGACTTGCACAAGCCAGGACTCACCGTTTCATCGTTTCTTATTGATATATTCAGTTAGTTCTCGTCCCCATCACTGGAGATTTCGTGAACATCATCACATCAATAAGCCGTGTCGTTTCTGCGTGGTTGCCTTTCATTTCTGAAACTCCCTTTCAGGAATAGCCTTTTTTTGTGTGTGGACTTTCCTCAGCAACTTTTCATGTTCCACGATGATCTTAGTTTTTATTGTGAATCACTAATGGAATCGGTTTGAAAAGTTTCCGATTAGTCGGTCTGTTACCTACTCTTAAAATATAGAAATTATTGCTTTATAAAACTAACTCTCTTAAAAATACTAACGAAACCACCCAATTATCCACAAACTCAATTGTTTAAAAAAGCTAAAATATTCAACTTCTCGTACTTCTTCTTGCTGGGGTGAAGGAGATGGATTCTCCTCTGTTTTATTCTTTTCTTGGGTTTTATTTACAAGTTCTACAGACTTAGGCACTACTACCTTGGTATGGATACATTGTTTTGGCCTTCCTTTACAAGAATCCAATGTTTCTTTATCATTATCATCACAATCACTATTTATCCTACATTCATCATAACACTCTAAATTATCCCTTATAACACATTCATTACACTCTACCTCCAAACTCATCTTCACAGTCTCACCCTCATATTTCTTAATCTCAAAATAGACCCCATTAATTTTTTTATCATTAGAAATAATCCCTTTTTTATTATTTACACACACAATCACCTTATTTTCTTTTTTATCAAAATCCAATAAAGTCACATTAATATCTTCAATAACTTCACTCCCATCTCTCTGAAAAGTAAAAGTCTTAGTCTTGGCTTCTCCAATAGGTAATAATAACACCAAAATTAGTAAAACCCTCCACTTTTTCATAATTTTAATAGTGTTAGTAAGATTTATATGTTTTATTAAGAAATCTTGAGTTTCATCATAATAAACTGGCTGGGTTGGATACCTCTTTAGACGAGTTTTCTAAGAAAGGGGATTAGAGTTTTCCGACTAAATGCAAACCTGGGCGAAGAGTGTCTTTGCCTTCTTCCCAATTGACAGGGCAGACTTCTCCGTCATTTTTGGAAACATATTGAGCGGCTTTTAATTTTCTTAAGATTTCATTAACATTTCTTCCTATAGAATTGTCGTGAATTTCATAAAATTTTATTAAGTTTTCAGAATCAATTATAAAAGTGGCTCTTAAACTTAAACCTTCTTCTCCAATGTAAGTCCCAAAGTCTTTGCAAATTTTACCAGTGGGATCGGCGAGCATGGGATATTGAATTTTTTTAATAGTGTCTGAAGAATCATGCCAAGCTTTATGAACAAAAGCGGTGTCAGTGGAAACGGAGAAAACTTCAGTATTGAGATTTTTGAATTCTTCATATTTATCAGCAAATTCTCCGAGCTCTGTGGGGCAAACGAAAGTGAAATCAGCAGGATAGAACATTAAAATTTTCCATTTATCCTTGTAATTTTCTGAGGAGAGTTTTTTTATTTCTCCTTCGTGAAAAGCTTCAGCTTGAAAAACTGGAGCTAGGGAATTTATTTTAGGCATGTTAAGGACGAAAGAAGAAAAATTTATATAATTTACTGTCCATAAATTATTTAAGTCTCTGTGTTTCCCTCCAAACTCTAACTTTACTTAATCCCTCCATAAAGCAAAAGTCTCTAAACTCAAAAATTAATTCTTTATTCTTATTACCCATACTAGACTTTTCAATACTTTTTATCTTTTAGTTTAATTTTTTTTCATAGTCGTATTTATTTATTTTTTAGCCATTTTTTCATTCCTTCTTTTGGAGAAAGTCCCAGCTTATAAATTATCGGCAACATTTAGACACCCATTTTATTTTCTTTAAGCGATTAAATAGAATTACATACGCCGGGACTGGGATTTGAACCCAGACACCCAGAGGGTCAAGCTCGCTGGTATTCCTTGATCCCACTTTATTCAAGCAAGATTCCAGGCCTACACTTTTTCAGATTATAACCCAAAAAGTTTGTGCAATACCAGGTTATGCGATCCCGGCTTAAGATTGTAAAACGATATTGAGTTTTTTAAGCTTTGTGGAATGATTAAAACCAATTAAATCTCGATATTTCCTCCTACTTTCTTTTCTTAGAATGTACAACATATAATTTATGTTCCATTTTTTATTCTTAGGATTATAGGAGTATATCTTAGTCTCAATTCCAAAACTTTCAACTAATTCCTTAACTTTCAACAAACCTTTCCCATTTACAGATTTAACAACAATAGACTTACCATTTACATAGGCTTCACAATCAAAAAAAGACTTTAACCATTCTATCTTATTCTCTTCAGATTCGTAAACAAAATCAGGAATAGTCCATTCCATCTTCCCAAACTCACAATAACTTAACAAATCCAAAACTACGGGTTTGGAGTCTAAAGTCATGTAAAAATAATTTTCCTTCTCGACAATCTTGGGTATTTTATTATACACTTTCAAAATTGCTTCTCCATAAGATTTAACTAAAGAAAGATTATCCGGAAAGAATCTTACCGTATTATGTCTACAAGTAGAGCCATTATCAACCAGGATATTTCCATCTCCAGCAATAAAACCGCAAATTCTGGATTTCAAATGAAGAAATTTATTACTATTTTTTCGAATATACTCTTTATCTACTTCATGTATTTTATTCCATCTAGATATAATATTATTCCTATTTTTCTCGGATATATCCATACAAACAACAAGGACTAAAAATATATAAAGTTTACTATATTGTGCAATACGAGCTAGTCAAGCATCTCAATCTCAACATTCACACTTTCAGGAATAGGCACTCTCATAACCAGCCTCAAAGCCCTTTCATCCACACCTAAATCAATAAGCCTCTTATGCACTCTCATTTCATATCTTTCCCAAGAAGCTTTACCTTCTCCATCCGGGCTTTTTCTAGTAGTTAATTTTAATTTCTTCGTAGGCAAGGTAATAGGACCCGCGATTTTTACTTTGGTTTTTCCAGCTATATCGTTGATAGCTCCGCATATCTCATTTAATTGATCAATATCTGCACTTGCTAAACTTATTCTTGCTTTTGGCATATTTTAAAAAGAAAATTAGGGGTTTATAAAAGTTTAGTTTTGAAGAAAAAATTAAAATAAAAAAGTAATTTTTTTTCTTTCGTGAATATTTCTTCTTAAGAAAGTTTCTATTCTTTCTTTACCAAATCAATACATACACCTGCAGCAACAGTATTACCTGCATCCCTAACAGCAAAGCTTGCCATATGTGGAATATCCGCCTTTTTCTCAATTACAACCGGTTTAGTTGGAACGATTTTAACTTTTCCAGCATCTCCATTCTTTAACATATCTGGCTTTTCTTTTTTGACTTCGCCACTTGCAGGATCAATTTGTTCAATTAATTCTGCAAAGTTACATGCTACTTGTGCTGTATGTATATGGAATACCGGAGTATATCCAGCAGTCAATACAGTTGGATGATTCAACACCACAATTTGAGCTGTAAATTCTTTAACTACAGTTGGAGGGTTGTCTACATGACCTAAAACATCTCCTCTTGCAATATCTTTTTTACCAATACCCCTTACATTAAATCCAATATTATCTCCAGGTTCAGCTTCATTTACTTGCTCGTGATGCATTTCAATAGTTTTAACTTCCCCTTCTACACCTTTACCTTCTCTTCCAGGTACAACAATAACCTTATCGCCTACTTTCATAACACCGGTTTCAATTCTTCCAACCGGTACTACACCAATCCCGGTGATGTTATAAACATCTTGTAAGGGAAGTCTTAAAGGTAATTCAGTTGGTTTTTCAGGTTCTGTTAACTCATTCATTTGTTCTAATAGAGTTTTACCTTCATACCAACTCATATTTTCGGATTTCTTAGCAACATTATCGCCTTCCCATCCAGAAGTTGCTAAAAATGGAATTTCTTCAGGATTGAAACCAATTTTAGTCATTAATTCTCCCATAGCTTTTTTAGTTGCATCAAATTTAGCTTGATCGTATTTAACAGCATCCATCTTATTGATAGCTACTATTAATTGTTTAACACCTAATGTTTTACATAAAAATAGATGTTCTTTAGTTTGCTCCATTACACCATCTGTAGCAGCTACAACTAAAATAGCAGCATCTGCTTGACTTGTCCCAGTTATCATATTTTTAATAAAGTCCTTGTGTCCAGGAGCATCAATTATTGTAAACTCATATTTATCACTTACAAATTTTTGATGTGATAAATCAATTGTAACTCCTCTTTCTCTTTCTTCTTTTAGATTATCCATTACAAAAGCAAATTCAAAACCTGCTTTTCCTAATTCTTGAGCTTTATCTTTTAATTTTCTCATTTCCGCTTCGGGAATATTACCAGAATCAAATAATAGTCTTCCTACTAATGTACTTTTACCATGATCTACATGACCAATAAATACTAAATTTATATGTGGTTTTTCTTTCGCCATTTTTCGTGTATTTCCTCCTTTAACTTAACAGTTTGGTAAATTATGTGTTTATAAAGATTTCGGTTATTATAGGGGGGTAGTAACAATTTTTGATGAAACTTTTCTTTCTTGGTGAAGCTTCTTTTCCAAAGAAGGTTCTATTCCAGTTTCAAACCCTTTCTAGTCCTAATTTGTTTAATAACTTTATCTTGTAAGTCCCTAGGTAATTTCTCAAATCCTTGATCTACTAAGAAATGACTTCCCCTTCCACCCGTAGCTGATCTTAAATCTGATGTAAATCCAAACATCTCCGCAACTGGCAATTTAGATTTCACACTAATCATTCCACCTTCAGTCTCTACATCTAATAATTGTCCTCTTTTATTCTGAATTAATTTGCTTAATTCCCCCAAATATTCTTCAGGTGCATCAATTTGTAATGTTTGTAAAGGTTCAAATATGATTGCCTCTGCACTAGCCATACTTTCTCTAATCGCATCTCTAATAGCTGGCAATACTTGCGCCGGACCTCTATGGATAGCATCCTCATGCAATTTCATATCTGCAATTCTCACTAAGACCTTATCACATGGTTCTCTAGCTAAAGGACCACCCACCATAACTTGTTCAAAACCATCCCCAATTAAATCAATAACTTCCCCGATTTGTACAATACCTCTAGAATTATCAATTAACATATTCCCATTATAGATTTCAAATACTTGTCTAGCTTCTTTAGCATCAATTCCCAATTCAATAAATTTATCCCAAACAGCTTGATCTTTTTTCTTTAACCTACCTTCTGGCAAATCTCCATTTTTAATAGCTTCATAAATATTATCTGGTAAGGGTTCAACCGTAATGTCAAATTTATTATGTTTGTTTGGACTCTTACCCTCTGCCTCGTTCCCCTTCTTTCCCACAGTTTCTCTATACACAACCAAAGGTTCAGAAGTAGTAATCTCTACACCCTTTTCTGATTTAATTCTATTTTCAATAACTTCTAAATGCAATTCACCCATCCCATGCATTAAATGTTCTCCAGTCTCTTCATTGATTTCAATATTAACAGTGGGATCTTCTTTATTCACTTGTCTTAAAACCCCGATTAATTTAGGTAAGTCCGAAGGTTTTTTAGCTTCAATAGCTTTAGTTACAACAGGTTCAAAAATATGTTTAATAGCTTCAAACGGTTCCATCTCTTTACTTGAAATAGTTTCTCCAGCAAAAGTATCTTTAAGACCTACAATACCCACAATATTTCCAGCCACAGCTTCGTCTACTTGAATTCTTATAGCTCCTTTATAGATATTTACTTGCTGCACTCTCACAGTTTTCTTAGCTCCATTCAAATAAATATCCTGTCCTTGTTTAACAGTTCCTGAAAATAATCTTCCCGCAGCTATTTCACCTGCATGTTTATCCACCACAATTTTAATAACAACAAAAGCTAAATCTCCTTTAGTATTACATTTCAATAGATCTTTTCCCATTTCAGATTCCGGATCTCCATGCCAAATCCTTGGAATTCTATATTCCTGAGATTCAACAGGATCAGGATGGTGTTTAATAACCATATCCAAAACCACTTTATGTAATGGGGCTTTTTTAGCTAACTCTTTAGGATTATCACTTTCATTATAAGCGTCCACCATATCTTTGAAAGTAGCATTATTCTTTTGCATAAACGGGAAGGACAAGGCCCAATTGTGAATAGCAGAACCAAAAGCCACACTTCCATCTTGAACAGAAACTTGCCATTTTCCTTTAAATTCATCAGGAGCCAAATCTGCAATTAATTTATTTACAGAATCAATAACAGCCACAAATTTCTCCTGCATTTGTTCGGGATTTAATTTTAATTCTTTAATCAATCTATCTACTTTATTAATAAACAAAACTGGTTTTACTCTTTCTTTCAAAGCTTGTCTAAACACAGTCTCTGTTTGAGGCATTATACCTTCAACAGCATCCACTAAAACAATAGCTCCATCCACCGCTCTCATTGCTCTAGTCACATCACCCCCAAAATCTACGTGCCCAGGGGTATCAATTAAGTTAATTAAAAAATCTTCACCGTCTACATTATGAACCATATTCACATTAGCTGAATCAATTGTAATTCCTCTTTCCTGTTCATCCTCATGAAAGTCCAAAACTAGTTGCTCTCCAGCTAATTCCTCGGAAATCATACCTGCCCCAGCTAAGAGGTTATCAGAAAAAGTCGTTTTACCATGATCAATATGAGCAGCCACTCCAACATTTCTGATATGTTTCTGTTTCTTCATTAATCCTAAAATTTTTTCAGTTAATTCATCTGCCATTATTTACCCAAAAAAAAATCGCCTTTTAAACTTTTCTAATTTTTCATTTCTACTACTTTTAAATGAATAAGTTTAAATACCCTCAATTTCAAAACTTAATTACAATGACATTCACATGTAAAAAATGCGGAGCAGTATATACTAGTAATGGTATGCCAACAGGGTTAGTTTGTACTTGTAATAACATAGAATTCAACAATGAATAAGTTAACTATTTTTTTATAGTTTTATTAATAATTCTTACTGTAGCTAGAGCACTAACTTGACAACTATAAACCCAATTAATATCCCCACTGTCAAAAAAGGCATAGCTGGATAATATTTTCCTTTCTCACTTTTAACCAATAAATAACCCAAAGCCAAAGTACTAGTCAAGACTGTAATCAAAGCACCCCATCCATAACTCTTAAAGATTACACCAGAAAATAATAAAGGAAATCCTAAATCCCCTCCTCCCAATATAGCTGATTTCCTACCATAAGGAATCATCAAACCCGCAAATAATTTTAATTTAGCCTGAAATTTAGCCATTTTAATCATATGTTTGGTTTTCCACACAGCTATATAATCATAAATACTAATTATTAACAAAATCACAACTATGGCTAAAACATTTATAACAGGCACAAATATCACAGCCAAACCCCCATATATAAATAGCTCAGAAAAATTATGAATTATCACACTATTTCTAAATGTCTTCAAACCTGCAAATACTAAAGCCAATACTAAAGCCCATAATTGCGGAATAAAAGCATTAAATGCAATCATCAAAGTAAAAAACACACTTAAAAAAAACCACAACTTCCATAATCTCATTGCCTGGAATTTTAATAAAATCAAAGCTAGAGAAGTCGCAATAATAATGGCCAATAATATAGATAAATAACTCGTCTTCTCTTTTAATTCCGGCCTTTCAATCCCATAAGGTAATTCCTCAAAAACTTGTTCCTCCACAATTACTTCTTTAATAACTTCCTTACCATCTTCTATAACAGTTTCTTGTTTAACTATTTGTTCAACATCAATATAATTATTTATAACCGTCAAACCAATAACCTGGGTAAATAAGAATAACACAACCAATATACCAGTTATTTTCCATGTATGCTTCATTAACCCCAATAATAAGTAGTTATATAAAAAGCCAGCGATAGTTTTAAAAATAAATAAACATTTTACATTAATATGGCCAATCAAATAGAGGTAAAAAATCTTTCTAAAAGTTTTGGAAATCATCAGGTTTTAAAAAATGTTAACTTTGAAGTTCCATCTAAAAAAATATTTGGAATTATTGGGGCTTCTGGCTGTGGTAAAACCACTTTACTAAAAACTTTAATTGGCTTTTGGGATTCTGATTCTGGAGAAATAGATTATGAAACACGAGAACTAAAAAAGAATCTAAAATTCATAAGACAAATAGTTGGCTTCGCAACCCAAGATAATTGTGTTTATCCAAAATTATCTGTAAAAGAAAATCTAGAATATTTTGGCACTTTATCTAACGTTCCTAGAGCTACTTTAAGATCCAATATAAATAAAGTAATTAAATTCGTCCATTTAGAAGATTCTGCAGATGAGTTAGCTGAAAATTTATCTGGTGGAATGCAAAGACGCTTAGATATTGCCTGTGCTCTAATTCATAATCCCCGAATTTTAATCTTAGACGAACCTACTGAAGATCTAGATCCTATTTTAAGAAAAGATATTTTATCTTTAATAAAAAAAATTAACCAAGATGACACAACTGTCATTATAACTTCTCATTTATTACATGAAGCAGAACAATTATGCGATGAAATTGCTATTTTACACAATGGTAAAATTCTAAGAAGGGGTACTCCAGAGCAATTAAGAAAACAATTCTCTCGAGAAGATGAAATTCATTTAATTACCTTAAAGAAAAATTACACTCAGCTTATGAAGTGTTTAAAATCCAGTAAGATAAAAAAAATAGAAAGATTCGGAAACCGATTAATGATTAGAACAACGGATGCAGAAAATACATTGCAAAAATTAATCCATGGAATCAAAAAACAAAAAGATAAAATAGTACAAGTAGATGTAAGAAAACCTTCCTTAAGTGAAGTTTTTGTAAGTTTGGTGAAAAAAAGTGGTGAAACTCCTAGGGGTCATTAGGAAGAACTTTAAGATATTAATAAGATCTAAAAGTTCAGCCTTGATTATACTATTTGGACCTTTATTATTAATACTTCTAGTGGGTACTGCCTTTAACACTTCCACTTTCTCGGATATTAAAGTCGGTTCTTATTCTTCTAGCTACAATGATTTGTCCAATTCTATTGTAGACAAGTTAGAAGAAGATGAATATAGAATTTTCAGATCTTCTTCAGAGGAAGAATGTATAAAAGGAGTCAAAACTGGAACCTATCATCTCTGTACCATTTTCCCACCTGATTTATCTGTTTCTGAAGGAAATGTAATCCAAGTCTATGTTGATCAATCCAGGATTAATTTAGTCTTTGCTATAAAGGGTGCCATCTTAGATAAAGTTGGAGAAACCTCAAAAGAACTTTCTGAATCTCTAACATCTATAGTAGTAGCCCAACTAGAAGAAGCTTCTTCCTCCTTACAATCTAAAAAATCTGTTTTATCCTCCCTAAAGACCACTAATGAAGCCTTCACCTCTGGTATAACCACTATCGAAACAGAATTAACAGGTATAGACTTAAGTGCAGATTTAGAAAATGAACTAAATAATAAAACCGCAGCCTTGAAATCCCAGACCAATGATACTCGAACTATTACAGAACTAGAAGACTTAATTAACGTACTAACTCTCCAATTAAAAGCAGTAAACATAATTTCCTCAGCCATACCCAACTTAAAAGAAATAGCCATAACTGAATCTTCCCAATTAATGGAATTAGATAGGGCTTCTAATAAAATCATTTCTGATATCGATGCTATCAAAGTTAAAGATGTTGAAACTTTAATTTCTCCAATCAAGACAGTAACTCAACCCGTCACAACTGAAAGAACCCATATTAATTATCTCTTCCCTACCTTAATTATGATGGTAGTCATGTTCGTCTCCCTTCTACTTTCTAGTGTAACTGTTATCAGAGAAAAGATCTCTCCTGCTTACTTTAGAAATTATATCAGTCCAAACAAAGCCTTCTTATTCATAGCTTCCACTTATCTAACAAACATTCTCATAATTATTTTACAATTAGCTATTGTCTTCGCAGTCATGCTAGCAATCCAACCAGATCTAATTAGCACTTTAATGAATGTGACTGCTGCTATTTTAATTATAACCTCTGCTTTCATTTTATTAGGTATGATCATAGGGTACTTATTTAGTTCAGAAGAAACTGCCACTGTAGGCGCTATTTCCCTAGGTACTATCTTATTATTCTTCTCCAATACTATCATACCTTTAGAATCCCTCACCGCATCTATTAAACAAGTAGTGAATTATAATATGTTTGTAGTTTCCGACACCATTCTAAGAAAATTATTAATCTTTGAAGTTACTTTACAAGATGTCCTGCCCCAAATTTATATTTTATTGGGTCATATAGCCGTTTTCATAATAGCCATAGCTGCTATCTATCACTTAAGTAGCAAGAGATATAACATTAAAAGATATCTAAAAAGGTAATTTTTCAAAAAGTTTTTTATACTTCTAATTAATTTACTTTAGTAATGAAAGTCACACCTTGGGAAGTCTCTGGAAATATTGACTATAATAAATTAATAAAAGGATTCGGAGTTTCTAAAATAGATAATAAGTTATTAGAGAGAATAAAAAAGCATACTAAAGAATTACATTTTATGTTAAGAAGAAAAATATTTTTTGCACATCGTGACTTAAATTGGATATTGGATGAATATGAAAAAGAAAACAAATTTTTTCTATACACTGGAAGAGCGCCTTCAGGAAAAATTCACATAGGTCACCTACAACCCTGGATATTTACAAAATGGTTGCAAGACAAGTTCAATGTAGAATTATTATTCCAATTTCCAGATGAAGAAAAGTTTCTATTTAAACAAAAGCTATCTTTTGAAGAAGGACAAAAGTATTTACAAGATAATATGTTAGATGTAATTGCCACGGGTTTTGATCCAAAGAAAACTAAATTCTTAATAGATACAAAACACGCAAACTTAATGTACAAAGAAGCATGTAGGGTTGCAAAAAAGATTACCTTTTCCATGGTTAAATCTTCATTCGGTTTAAATGATAAATCAAATATAGGATCCATATTTTATACTTCAATGCAAGCAGTTCCTGCATTTCTTCCTTCCATCCTCAAAAATAAAAAAATACCTTGCTTAATCCCTCATGCAATAGATCAAGACCCTCACTTTAGACTAACCAGAGACATACTTCCAAAATTAGGTCATTACAAACCAGGTTCAATCCAATGTTCTTTCCTTCCACCACTACAAGGAATTCAAGGGAAAATGTCTTCGAGTAGTGAAATATCTGCAATCTATACAAGTGATACTGAAAAAGAAGTTGAAAGAAAAATAAAAAAATACGCTTTCTCTGGCGGTCAAACTTCCTTAAAAGAACATAAAGAAAAAGGTGGAAATCCAGATATTGATGTTAGTTTCCAATGGTTAAAATATTTATTTGAACCTAATGATAAAAAATTAAATAAAATAGAAACAGATTATAAATCTGGTTCTTTACTTACAGGAGAATTAAAAGAAATTTTAATCAACAAAATAAATACTTTCCTAAAAAAACACAGACAAAAAAGAGAAAAAGCTAGAAAACAAATTAATAAATTCTTAGATTAACTACATCATCCCACCCATCCCCGGAGGCATTCCACCCATACCACCAGGCGGCATAGCTGGTTCTTTACTTGTACTTCCAGCAATTACATCATCAATTCTTAATATTAACTCTGCAACTTCAGAAGCAGATTTAACAGCTTGGGTTTTAATTTTAAGTGGTTCAATAACACCATTTTCCCAAGCATCTTGAACCCCTCTCTTAAACACATCAATTCCAGCCCATTTTTTACCAGAATCATGACTGGCTTTTAATTCGGTTAACATATCAATAGGATCTAGTCCGGCATTTTCAGCTAATGTCCTTGGAACAACTTCAATAGCCTCAGCAAAAGCAAGTACTGCTAATTGTTCTCTTCCACTTAAACTATTAGCATATTCCCTTAGACCTTTACTTAATTCCATTTCAATCGCACCTGCACCACCCACAACCTTACCTGTTTTTAAACTCGCAACCACATCACCTAAGGCATCAGTGATTGCTCTTTCCACTTCATCTACTACATGTTGCGTTCCACCTTTAACAAGTAGGGTAACAGCTTTTGGATTCTCACATCCACTCACATAAGTCATTTCATCATCTCCAACTTTAATTTTTTCCACTTTTCCAGCCTTACCCAATTTATCTTTATCTAAAGCATTTAAATTACTTACAACCTTACCACCAGTAGCCTTAGCTAATCTTCCCATATCACTTTCTTTAACTCTTCTAACAGCATAAACACCATTTTCACTTAATAGATATTGAGCCACATCATCAATACCTTTTTGACATACCACAACATTGGCTCCACTCTCAATTACTTTACTCACCATATCTTTCAACATATTTTCTTCTTGATCTAAAAACCCTTGTAATTTATTTGGATCATCAATGCTTATTTTAGCATCCATCTCTGTACTTTTAATTTCTAAAGCTACATCCAATAAAGCCACTTTAGCTTTTTCAATTTTAGAAGGCATTCCCACATGTACTTTTTCTTTATCTAAAACAATACCTTCAATCAATTCAGAATTCTCAATACCTTCTCCTACTTTTTTCTCAATTTTAATATCATCTAAATCCACATTATTCCCTTTATCCACAATTTTCTTAACAGCCTTCACACACAACCCACTTAATAATTCTTTAGCAGTCTCCGCACCTTTTCCAGTCATAGCAGTCATTCCAATTTTCTTTAACAAATCTTCATCTTTAACATCCACATCCTCTCCTAATTTCTCTAATAAATCTTGAGTTTTATCAGCTGCTAATTTATAACCCTTAGTCACAATAGTAGGATGGATATTTTTATCCAATAAATCTTCGGCATTTTTTAATAATTCACCCGCCAAAATAACAGCAGTAGTAGTTCCATCTCCCACTTCATCTTCTTGAGTTTTTGCAACCTCAACAATCATTTTTGCAGTTGGATGTTCTATGGACATTTCATCCAAAATAGTCACACCATCATTAGTAACCACAGTTTCATTCATAGAATCCACTAACATTTTATCCATTCCTTTTGGACCTAATGTTGTCCTAACAGTTTCCGCCACAGCTTTAGCCGCCGCTATATTATTTCTTTGAGCATCTTTCCCACTAGTTCTTTTAGTATCCTCTGGTAAAATAAATATGGGTTGTACATTTTGATCAGTCATCTGCAACCACTCCCAATGATCTACCGCCTATAATTTCCACTTCCGGAATAAATTTAGCAATTCTAGATACTAAATCTCTTGGTAAAGGAATTCCAGTACCTTCACTCATATCTTGAAGTAATCCAGATGGAGTCAAAATCGCAATCTCTTTTACTGTCCCATTCGCTCCTACTACAAAACCTAAACCGCTAACTTCTTCTTCAGAATAAGAATCATCAGACAAAACATTACGCCTAACTCTTAAAGCTCCACTATAAGCACTTCCAAGTTCCTTAATTAAATGTCCATAAACTTCTTCTAAATCATAAGTCATAGTTTGAATCTCCTTCTTCAGTTGGTTCAGGAGCTTGACCTTCTGAATAAGCTTCTGGTTCCCAACCCTCAAATATAAGAGGATCTGTTTCTGAGTCTATTACTAATCCTTCTCTGGTTTCTCTAAAATTTCCCATTGCTGTTTTTGATTGGATCTCTCTAGCACATCTACATCTTAATAATCCATCAAGGTCATAAGCCATTAGTCTGTCTTGAATCATTTTTAACCCCAATTATAATTAGAAATTGAAATAGACTCTTTTTAAACTTTTCTAAAAATTATTTATGGAGAATCCTCAGGACAATCATCTTCCAATCTAGAAAGTCCAATACTAACTAAATTATCCTGACAAATCCCGCCTTTTATATAAGGGAATACTTCAATCCTATCTAAATCCGCTATAGGTCCTTGATCTCCTAATGTTTGCCTATCTCCAAAACTAATAATTCTTCCAGGAGGTGCAATTGGAGCTAAAGCTGGCCCATAAGGAATAGTAGCTAATTCTCCTTCCTCACCCACAACCCTAATACTCAAGCTTTCAATATTGGTGGAACCTTTATTATCTACATTTAATTTCAAAGAAGTCACACTATCTCTATCATCCACACATGCACTCTCAATTTTAACACTTGTACTCAAACAATCTAAACCAACCGCATATTTTTCCCCACCTTTTTCAAGTCCAGGTTCTAAAATACTAGTCCTAGTCCAAGTACTAATAATCAAGAATAAAGTAACCGCAAAAGCGATTAACAATACAGAAGCAATTAATGGACTAATACCTCTTTTGTTCATATTTATTCTTAATTTTAACTCCTATATAAACATTTCTTTTCCCTCTAAAGAGAAAATTATATTAACTCAAATATTTACTTTATTATATATGTCCGAAAAATGGCCCATCACAGAAGAAGGCAGTTTAATTATAAGACAAGACTCCCCCGTTAATTTCAAAGAACTCCATAAATCCTTATACACTTGGGCTCAAGAAAATAAATATTTCTTTAATGAAAAAGGTTTTGTAGAAAAAGTAAAATCCCATGGTAAAGAATTTACTATAGGTTGGGAATTTGAAAGAAAAGTAAATGATTTTATAAAATTCAATATAGAAATAGAAATTTGGGCTCATAGTATGAATCCTATTGAAAAAGACCCTTCTCTTCTTAAAGGTTGGATCGAAGTTGTAGTAGATTCAGAAATGGAAATGGATTGGCAAAATCATTGGGAAACCAACCCTATTTTCAAGTTTTTAAGAAAAATGTACATTTATTATCTAAAAAAACAATATTTCCTTAATTACGCAGGCAAGTGCTGGGAAGACACCTACGGCCTACATGCTTTAATAAAATCCAAATTAAACCAATTTTCCTTATTCTAAAATAGATAATTTTATTAAGAAAAATATATTCTAAAACCTTATGAGCGAAAAAGACTTTGTAGCCAATAATATTAAAGTACGTCAAGTTTCCATCTTTGATATGGGGGACTTGTATAAAACCATGTTTCGTTGGTTCTCTCAACATAACTACGATTTCCAAGAAAAACAATATATGGAACAAACCACTCAAGGCGGTAAACACTTAGAAATAGGTTGGGAAACCAATAGAAAAATCTCAGATTATATTAAATTCCACATTGATATTAAATTCCTTATTGTAGGTTTAGATAGTGTAGAAATAGAAATTAACAATATGAAGAAAAAAACCAACAAGGGCGATGTCGAAATGCGCTTTACAGCTTGGTTAGAATTAGATTACGAAGGTAAATGGGAAGGCAATGCTTTCATTAAATTCCTTAAAGAAGCATATAATAAATTCATTATAAAGTCCAGA
>CEPX01061469.1_pt1 | contig 49536 bp, 54 predicted proteins | sample 361361 | NCBI WGS metagenome assembly CEPX01 (sample SAMEA2619974, study PRJEB7988) | marine metagenome | biome: marine biome (ENVO:00000447); feature: mesopelagic zone (ENVO:00000213) & marine oxygen minimum zone (ENVO:01000065); material: "saline water (ENVO:00002010), including plankton...
CACTTGATTTTGTTTATTACATCTGCTAAATATTATCATCCCTATCTTACCTTTTATCACTTTATCTTGGCATGTAGAAAATAATTATAACTCCTACTAGCGTAATCAATGCCCCTATTATCTCAAACCTGTCTGGGGTTTTCTTGTCGACGATAAATCCCCAGATAATGGACGAAACAATGAATATTCCTCCATATGCTGCGTAAATCCTATGAAAATGTGATGGCTGAAGAGTTTGGAACAATTCCATACAAGAAAAGAATAAAACCGCCTATTACTCCCAGAATAAATCCCATATCTTCCCTTAACCACAGCCATATCAGATAACCACCACCAATTTCGAACAGACCGGCAAGAAAGAAGAAGAATATGGTCAACAGTATTTTTTGAATTTTGGCGTCCATGCTTCCCATTTAATCCAATTCTATAAAATCTTTTCTGATGCGTGGATTAATTTGCCCTTTAGCGACCCATTTAAGCGAATTTCACGACTATTATATACAAAACCGGGAAAAACTACATAGAAGAAATAAAAATTAAAAAAAAGAAAAAAAATAATTTATTTACTCAATCCTTGTTGTTATCTGACCAACATTGTTGTGAGTTATGCTGGTTTCTGTCACTGTGTATGAAATGTTTAACTGCTGATTATATTTTGATCCAGTTAACACAGGACTGCAGGTTATCGTATATGTTGATTGAGCTCCGTTTGCCAATGTTGCTGGAGAACTACTTGTTCCGCAACTGCCTGCTTTGACAGTTATTGTATCTATATCAAAACCCAGTGAATTTACTAGTCTTACCTGGACTTGTGCAGGTGTTGCTTTATGGTCTATACATGCAATTCCAGCTTGCAGATTGCATTTGCTCGGTAAAAACCTATCAGGACTTAAAACGCCGAAATAAGCTAGAGCTCCTATGGCAACTAAAACAACTAGAATGGCCCAGCCATAAGTCATAATAAACTCAAGGGCTGCTTGTGATTTTTTGTTTATCATCCCATTCACCTCTATTTTTAAAATATTGATATTTTATTATCTTAAAATTTCATATTTATAAACTTTGTGATTATTCAACTCTTGTGTTTAGATTACCAAACGCTGTTTTTGTAAGGTTGGTGTTCTTTTCAGTGTATCCGATAGTTATATCTCCTTTAAAACCTTCTTTTGAAACTCCGTTGTCACATGTACCTCCTATTACGAATGTTGCATCTGTACCGCTCACCATTGTAGTATTAAATGAACCGCTGCAAGTACCCACGGTTATGCTGTCTATAATCAAGGTCTTGCCCTTGTTTTGTGCAAGCACAACAGTTATCTGGTTAGACTCTACTTTGTGGCTTACGCACGCTAAACCTGGCTCTACAACACATTTTTCGCCCAGAAATTTCTCAGGACTTAAAACACCGAAATAAGCAAGGGCTGCGATTGCAGCAAGAACAACTAGAATGGCCCAGCCATAAGTCATTAAAAATTCCATAGCTGCTTGGCCTTTTTTATTGAATGGAGTAGAACTACCCATCATTTCACCTCATTTTTAAATATATTAATTTGGATAATATTTTAAATACCAATTGAATAACTACTATTTAAATCTTTTCATATACTACATTATATCCACTAGAAAAATAATCCTATTAGCTTACCTGCTACGCCCTGCCCAACAAAGTAAAGAGTCAATGTTATCCCTATAAAAATAGGTATATATTTTAATCCAGCTTGCATATTTCCTTTTTTTATTGTTGATACCATCATGGCCGAGAAAAATGAAGTTATAATCAGGGAAACTGTTGCAAAAATCCTAAAGTCAGCTTGGGTTACACCAGTACCTGAAAATGATATCGGAATTCCAGAACTAACGGCAGCATTTGATGTCCCACCTAAGGTTGTGCCCAGATTACTAACAACTGAAATCAGGACACCAGCCAATGCAAACAATAACGGGGCTGCAACCACGGTTGCAAACGAAATGAAAATTACATAAGTTGTTACATTAGCAGCCATTTCTTTGAGCATTGCTTTTTGCTCCTGAATATCCAATGAAATCCTATTGAGCAAATCCCCTATCTCCCCTCCTGCTTCAACACCTTCGTTAAGCATGCTTACAGCTCGCTTTAGAATGATAGAATCATATCGGGCTGCAAACTTTTTTAATGCTACTTTTAAGTCAACACCACTCATTGTTTCTTTCGCAATAATCTCAATCTCATTAGCTAAAACCCCAAACCTGGGACGAACTGCATACCATAGAGCACGATCTATTGTCATGCCGGCTTTTATATTCGATGCTGTCAACTGCAAAAAATCCGGAAGAACTTCCTCAATGTCAACCTTCCTCCTGAAAATTTTCAAATCTACGGCTACGTAAAATATGACCCACAAGGCTATTATCAGTAAAATAAAAACAAAAATCCACAATACTATCATTGAAGCGACTACAGTGCCCCATGTAATGCCAAACGTTACGGAGAAATGATAAATAAGGAATGAGGATATCAGGAGATTGATCACAATAGCAATATTAAAAAAAATTTTATGAAGTTTTTTTGTGCTTACCTCAAAGCCGGCCCTCCCAATATAGTCTCTTAATCTCTGCTTTCTCTCCTTAGCTTTTAATTTTTTTTGCTGGGCTTTCTTATATTTCTTTTTATAAAAATCAATTTTTCTCTCTGGCTGCGGTTCACTTTTTTTCTTGAAGATGTTTTTTAGTTTAAACATTGTTAAAATTCAATCGCGGGCCTGGAGAACTTCACCATGGAAATAAACATAAACTGGACGAATCCAAGAAAACCTGCCAGGACAAGCAATATTGTAAGACTTAATTCAAAGTTTATGAACGAAGATAATATGATCATCATTGTCATGCCTAGCGATGGCAATATAACAGCTATAATCATATAGAACATTGCCAATGGGTTCAGTTTTTTCCCGTATTTGTTGACTTCAGTTATCTGATCTTTCGTTATCTGCTCCATCACAGAGTAGAGAGATCCCGCGACATCTGAACCGGTCCTTATTGAATTTATAATCTGCCATAATAGCTTCCTCAGGTCATCGGATGGAACGAACTCGACTGCTTCGTTTAAAGCATCCTCCATGCTTGTTCCAAGATCAACTTTGTCTGTTATCTCCTTGAAATATTTACCAACAACCTCAAAATTTTTTGAAACATTTATCATGGTATTGTATAGTGGAACGCCTGACTCAAGTTCTATTATGATAAATCTGCCTGCAAATACAATCTCTTTGCTTATATCCCTGCCTTTTCTTGATATTTTTAGGTCAGGCAGTCTTATCATATAGAAAAACATTACGACAAATATTACTGGTATAATCAAAAAAGCAACAGCTTTGATAACCTCAAATTTTGCCAGCACCAAAAATAAACTAACAACTAGGCCTGTTGTCATATAGAATGCCGAAAGAAAAGTTTTCTTTATGAAAACCTCAGGTCTGTCGTCAATTCCAGCCTGCTTTAGCTTTAGCTTAAGCGTGGGAAATGCTTTAGAAATTCTTAGAAATAGCAAATTTAGACGGTTTGATTTAATTTCAATCACCCAATACCTTGTTCTTTTTTACATGATGCATCAAATTATCCTTATTTGTGTAATATTCTGCTATTACTCTTCCCACACTATTGACTGTGTTAACATCACGCTTTACAAGCCATTTCAATACAGCAACTTTTTCTTTCAATGATTTTTTAAGTTCATTTCTGGAAAAACCAGTGAACATTTCTATTGTGTGTATAAGTGATTTTGAGTTTGCAACTTTTTTTAAGATGCCTTTTCTTATGTCCAACTGAATAAGTATGTTTGGTTCAGAATTTGGCAATATTTCTGCAATTTGAAATGTTTTTCTTACACCTGTTCTTCTATTCCGGTATTGGACAACTATCATAGATATAGCTGGCAGCATTGTTTTTGGAATTTCAATTGGTGGGTTAGTAAGCCTTGTTATTGTTTCATTAGCATCATTTGCGTGTACTGTTGCATAAACAGAATGGCCTGTATGTATTGCCTCGAAAAGAACTTCAGCTTCTCTTTTTCTTCTTATTTCTCCAACCAGTATTCTGTCTGGCCTCATTCTTAATGAGTTTACCAGCAAGTCAAGCATTGAGACTTCACCCTTGCCTTCTGGATTTGGCAATCTTGTGACCATGGGTACCCAATGCAGAAATTTTGGCAGCTGTATTTCCCGAGTGTCTTCTATGCTTAAAATCCTCTGATTAGGGGGAAAAAAATTAGCTACAACATTAAGCATGGATGTTTTTCCAGTGGCTGTTCCTCCGGCAATCAAGGTTGACAATTCGAACTGAACTCCAAGCCAGATAAGTGCAGCAGCTTCTGCTGATATTGTGTTGTCTTTTATGAAATCAGTTATTGTCCACGGTTTTGCTGCAAATTTTCTTAATGTTATTGTGTTTCCTCCAACAGAAACTGGTTCAATAGTTGCATTGACCCTGTCACCTCCCTTGAGGTGAGCATCCATTAATGGCTCAAGAATTGTTAATTGTCTTCCAACTCTCCTTCCAATCATGGTAGCGTAGTGCCTTGTTTGCTCTTCATCAGAGAGCATTATATTTGTTTTTAGCCAGCCAAACTTTTTATGATAAACCCATACAGGCTCATCTGCACTATTAATCGCTATTTCTTCAAGGTCTGCATCGTCCATAAGAATTTCTATGTTTCCAAGCCCAAGACTTCTTTGTATCAGGTATGATTTTAGAAAATTTGTTGTTTCTTGGTCGGCATCAGGGAAATGTTTATTGATTAAATTGGTTATAGTATCGATGAATCTTTGCTCAATAATTCCGGTTTCTTTTGTAGCTAATATATCCACCATCCCCAAACTTACCTGGGTTGTCAATTCTTCCCTTATTTTCTCGAGAATGATCTCTGTGTTCTTGCTGATAGTTGATAGTGAGACATCATATATGGGGACAAATTCTCCCTTCATTTTGTAAACCCTGATCGTGATGGGTATATTATCTGAGACAAAATTATACGTTCCAAGAATTTTTATGTCTCCTTTTTTTGGAGTAGGTACACGCAATTCATGTTTTGGAATTTCCTTTTTTTCAATTTTTTGAGCAGCTTCTGAGATAGGAGGGAGTCCTGTAAGTTGCACTTCAGCTTTTATACCTTTTTTATTAGAATCTTCAATTTTGATGTCTTTTTTCTCAGGAATTTGAGGTTTTACTATTCCCTTATCTTTATGCTTATGAAATTTAAAGGACTTCAAAACACCAATAATATTTGCTTTTTCTTTTTGAAGTTGATGGCTTATTTTTTCTTTTTCTTCCTTGTATTTCTCTTTTATATCAGCAATAGGGTGGTGCTTAGGAACTTCTGCCTTGCTCTTTGGAATATTTTTATTAGAAGGCGATTTTATTATTTTTTTATTCTTGCTCTTTTTTGAACTATGTCGCTTTGGCAATATTTACACCTCTTTTTTTTAAATAGATCTTATCTTTTGAAGAATGATGCTAACTTTTTAAGTTCAACTTCGAATATATCTTTCTTCTTATTCACTTCATTGAATTTTTTTTCCAGCTCAACCATCTCTTTTCCAACATCCCTGCTTTTTGCGCTCAGTTGGAAAGACTTAGCCCTCTTAATAAGGGCTATCAAGTTTTTCTCCAATTCATCCCTGTCTTTGTTAACTTTGTCAACTAAGTTCACAACTCCAAGTTTTTTTTGAAAAAAATCATTCACTTTTTTTGTCATTTTATTTAAATCTGAAGCATCTTTATGCTTTTTGGCTATTTTTTTGATAATATTGTTCTGAAGCTCAACAATTTTTTTCTCCTGCTCCTTATTCTTTTCCACTAACGGATCTATGGCAGATTTTTCATCTTCAGCTTGCTTTTTTACCTCATAAATGACTTGATTTAATCTTTTTATGTGGGATTCAGAATTTTTAATTGAAATATCTTCATTTGAAATCCTTTTTTCTATTGTCCCAATCATGTTTTTTAGATCCATTAATTTTTGGTTAAGTATTTCTTCACTTTTTTCTATTGATACAGCCTCTACTTTTTCTTTTGACAATACTTCTCTTTCCCTTTTTATATTGGTGACTAAATCCTGATATTTTTTCTGTTCCCTCAGGATTTGCCTTGAGAACTCTTCTATTTTAGTCTTCATTTCGCTTTTTTGATCTTCAACCTGTCTTTGCAGATCTTGCTTCAACTGCTGGTATCTTTCTAATTCTTTTAGATCGTTTCTGACGGTGTCAAGCTCCATCCCCAGATCATTCTTCAATTTATCAAATTCTTCCTTAACTTTTTTGAGATCCTTTGCCTGCTTTTCAAGAAAACTTAAGCTTACCTCGGCTTTTCTTACAAACACATCCTTCTTGCTTGCAAATTCCTTTGCTTTGGATTCAACTTCTTTTTTAGTAAGTTTTCTTTCAACAAGATATGGTTTTGTAAGTTTGTATTCAACACTTATTATTCCTTCTTCTTCAAGAAACTCAACCCATTCCTGGATCACAGATGTGCCCACACCAAGTTCAATTGCTGCATCTGCTAAGGCAATTTTCCCTCTTTGTTTGACAATCTTTACCAGCTTGTCAACACCAGTTTCTATGATGCCTCCTTTTAGACTCATTTTGATTAATTTTTGTTATTAATCGTTTAAAAATGTTCTGTTTTTAAATTGTTATATTTGTAACTTGATAAGCATCAAGATGTCCTTGATCAATTTTGAACCAGCTTGGGGTATTGTTTATCCTGAAATTTGTCGTGCTCTTGGTCCCAAAATAAATATAATCTACAATGCTTCTGTCTTTCAGAGCTAAACCTTGCTCTTGGAATTCAGCCAAATTAACAAGACTTTCGATTCCGTAAGTTGAATTACCTAAATTTCCTTCAAATCGCATTAAAAAACTCGGTGTATCATTATGTGCAATATAATATGAATTATTCATGTGATCCAAGAGATTATCAACTTTGCCATTGACAACAAAATCCGTTGTATTTGATTGTTTTATTGTATTCGTAACTCGTCCATTACTGTTAATTACATAGAGGGGATCTTCAAAATCTAAAATGCTTATTTGTGTTGTCAATAACCTGTTTCTAATCCAATAGCTGGTATTTCTTTTGTCCCTTATGTCTAAGCTAATGTTCAATCCAATATCTATTGCCCAAGGATCTGTTTGATTTAATTTAACGTCAATTATCTCAAAATTGAATAAAATGTCTATTTCGTCTGCCTCTGCTGAGATCTTATTGGCCCAGTCTGTAAAAGTGGAATCTTTCATCAAGCTCAAAGGCTGATCATTAATGGTTCCATTAAGGAATGATTCTTTGAATCTTGCATTGATGTCATCTATAAAAGTTCCATTGTTTGTAATGAACTGATTAAAACTCAAAAGGGTCCTAAATCCAGTAATAAAAACACCTTTGTCTATGTCATTTTCAACATCTTTTATGAAGAAATTAACTGATTCAATCCTTGTCTCAATTGAGTCCATTCTGTCTCTTAATCTGTAAGTGCTATAAGCACTATAAGTAACTACTATAACTACAGTTAGGGCAATTGCAGCTGTTGTGTAAAAAATTCCTTTTTTCGCCATTCGATTTATTCCCATACCCTTACTTCAATTATTGCAGGCCCCCATAATGATGGAACTTTTGACACTGTCAATGAATTGACATCAAGATTTGTTTCATCTATATTGATGTCAAGTTTTCCGTTTTTGTCCAGATCAAGATTCCTAAATAATTGATAAACAGCAATATCAATCGCATCATCTGTGTCATAAGTTGCACCAGAATAACTGCAAATATCAGCACCAATATAATCTGAAGGCACTTTCATTGTTGCAGCTGAGCCGTCTTCAAAAGTAACGGTCCAGGAACAACCATCTGATTTTGAAACTACAGCAGAATAATCTGCAAAACCATTCACCAAAAGTGTATAAACTACCCGGCTGTCATTTGAACCTCCTGTCGGTGTTGTTGAATTTGAACCTGTGCTTATTGTAATGCTATTTGACCCTTGGTTAATGCTGCTTACCGGAATATTTACGGCAAATGGATCGCCTAAAATCTGATAATCATCTGCATAGTCACTTAACGTATAATCAGTATTTCCATTGACGACTAACTTATCTGTCCATTTGCTTCCGGAATAAGATGTGACGCGGGCATCTGAAACAGAAGTGTTTGCATATATTGTCAAAGTTCCTGTTGAAATATTATTGTCAAACCTGCTGGTTTCAAATCCAAGTGGTATTTTATTGAATTGGATATTTGATATCGGCGTATAATTAAAGGCAATATATGAGTCAGGGTATAAGCTAGTCCTTACTAAATTCCCCCCTGTTAGATTTACAGACTGACCCACAAAAGTGACATTCACGATTGATTGGGCAATCTGGGTATAGATGCCCAGCAGTTCCTCTGCATCGTTGCTTATGTAAAAGTTAGAGCAGTCATCACAGCATGCTGTTTGATTTAAAGTGTCGATGGCAGTTGACCCTACATTGCCAAATGCAACGGTATAAATGCTGATGCCGTATAAATCATGGGCATCACATGCTTTTTGGATTGTTTCAGCCCTTGCCCCTGCGGCATCGCAGCTTAGGCAATCTCCGATTTTTGTATTTGCTTCCCCATCACTCATTACCAACATTGATTTGAATCTACCATAATTGACATTTTCATCTGTCCATCTTACGCTCAGATTAACATTCCTGAAACGCCAGAGATCATTATCACCACTTGTCCTTTCACACCCGCTTGTCGTGCCGCTTTTTAGGGTAATATTATTTTCTCCATTGTTGACATATATTATTGGCACATCAAACAGCATTCTTTGCCATTCATTTGTGCCTGACCATTTTTGATAATCTATTCTTCCAAGATAGTTTCCATTTACATAGGCACAATCATAATAATTGGGACTAACATCAATAGCTTCAAACTCAAGATATGAAGACCGCATTTTGGATTTGTCAACATTGATGTTTAATGTCACTGTTGCTGACTCCTGACCATCATCAACTGTTGTTTCAGCGGAATTTGTATCATAATCTAGTTTTGAAGAATTAGTTGATTGCCAAGCTATTAATTTTACATCCTTGAAATCCCAGTCATCCTGTTCGCCTGAAGTATCAAAGCAGCTATTTGTATTGGCGCCGGTTATTGTAACATTGTTACTGCCAAAATAGCTTGAATAATTTAGATTTACATCGCTTATGTTAGGTGCATAAAGACTTGAATTCTGGCTTTGAAGAGTGGCCAGCCATTGAACATATCTTCCGGCCTCTTGTATAATACTGCTGCCATCTGAAGTGTTGTATGGCTGATCTGTCCATCCAAAATTATCCCAAGTAGCATCTGGTGTAGGCGTGTTTCCGGTTCTAACCTGCAATGTGATATTTGAATTAGCAGGCACATTTTCAGTCCAGTTTATCGAATCCCAGTTAGCAGAAGTTCCGGCATCAAAAACTTGAGATAATGCCGTGCCACTATCACCTCCAGCTCCTAAATCCCTCCATACAGATAATAAATCACCTTTGAAATTATCTTCCTGAGACAACCAGAAGCCTACAGAGCCGGACTCCCTAACATCATCGTCGGTGGCAGTAACATCCAGCTCTATACCTGCTTCTGAGCTTTCCCAAGTGCACCTGATTGTGTTTGATGTTTCGTTGACATTGATTGTTATGTTGTACCACCTGCTTCTTACATAGTTCCATGAAGTCCCTCCTAAATTGCTTGAAGGGGTATGGCTTAAGTCATTGTCATGCCTCCAGATCCCTGCATTGAAAGCCCCATCCGATGTTGCAGAGCAGCTGTATAAGTTATCAGCATCAGCAGTGTTTACCCTGAAGGCAACTCCGGTTGCATCGTTGTCTTCATTCCACATAGTTGCCTTTACAGTGTAACTTCCGTCAAAACTAAGGGTAGGTTGATATATTATGGTGTGTTGATTGGTAGTCTGTCTTAATACAAATCCTTTTCCTGTTTCAGTCACTGTATTCCAATTTCCATTTGTGTTGCTGTAATCAGTAATATCATTATCATCGAAATCATCATAAAATAATTGAGTCAATCCTGATGATCCATTAGTTAACTTGGCATCACCAGGGGAAGCTGTTGTATCGATATTGCTTAAAGTGCCTGCTTCAAAATCAGCCTGGGTTGTCTGGAGCCATGAATTTCCAGAAGATGTTCCTGAAAGGAACCATTCTGGCTTAAGCGGATATGAGCAGGTGTGCCATCCACCACTGCTTGTTGACTGGGCTATGCACATTCTTCCTAAATAATTTCCATTAAAATAAACACAATCCAGGTAGCCATTATCAGAATCAATATTCTTGCCAACAACAGTCAATCTTGATTTCAGGAATTTTGATCTGTCAATCTCAACATTTAATGTTTCAGTAACTGAAACAGGACCTGAGTCACCTACATGATGTTGAGTTGTATCTATATCTTTAGTTTCATTAAATTCATGTAATGCTTCCTTTTCTCCTAGAAGTTGTGTTGCCCTTACAACTCCACATGAAATACATGTCCAACCACACCATTCATTAGAGTAATCATCAACTCGGCTTGTTAATGATGCATTATTAGTATCAATATCATGGAAACTGCAAACTGGGTTTGCTCTTTTGCCATATCCTACTAAGCCAACTTCATTACCCTGTGTACTTAAAATCGTGTTGATAAAAGTTTTATCAGAGTCTATTGCAACTTTATCCCTTCTTTCATGGCAGCCGCCGCTTGGGTTTGTATCACAAATTCCTGGTGTGCTACAATTAATTGTAACATCACAAGCTGACATGCTGCCTGTTCTGTCTGTAATCAGCACAGCATCACTTGTTGAGCCTGCACCTAAACTTAGATTTCCAGCTCTAAGGCCCAGTCTAAGAGGAACGGTTTTTTGGCTGAGAGAACTGTAATTCAGAAGACTAGAAAGATTAGAGTTATTCAACTCAACTGTTTGTTCAATTGCAGAACCTTGCGATTGGTAAATTGTTGTATTTCCAATTGTAAGGTATAACGCGTACTGGCTTAAAAAATGCAAAGAAATGTTCATGTAATCCGGCTTATTTTGGGGATAAAAAGAAGAATACAAATTTATGACGCCATCAATTCCAGGGAACATATATTTTTCACTGCCAGGGATTCTGGTGTCATTAAGAGAAGATGTAATATAATTTAGCTTTAAAAATCCACCAGCAATGAATCTGCCCCCTGATGTAAAATTCAAATTTATTATGTTCTCTCCCGGTTTGAAATTATCAAGATAGGCATTGCTTAGATTCCATTTGTCTGCAAGCATATCACCCCCACCACCAGATCCTTTTGTGTAATTTCCAGAAAATATGCCATTGATGTAAAGGTCGAAATCTCCACCACCATCAACTTCGAGATAAGAACTGTTAAATGTGATTACATCAATTGGCAATATCAATTTTTTAGTCAGGTTTCCATCACCTTCATAACCTCCAAAATAAACATAAGCGTTTGTTCTTTTGCTTTTAATCCCATTCAACAAAACTCTTGAAGTAAACCCTTCTGTTGGTTTTGTCTTTGCAATGCCTGAAATTATTTTCCTTGATGATACAAGAGCCCTTTTAACAGGAAGATTTCTTGCATAAATCTCTTCGCCGTTGACTAAGATACTAAAACCGTAATTACTCGGTATTATATCTTCAGTAAGATTTCTTGTAAAATTTTTTGCCAGATCAAGGTCGCCTTCTGCCCAGAAATCGCCAATCTGTTCCAGTATGGTATTGTTCAACTTTGTTATCTGGCCAGCTGAAGTGAGATTTTTTACATATGCATTATTCACTTCCCCAACAGTCATTGTGGAGAAAACCCGGACTAAATCTTGTGAAGCAAAACTTATACTGACTTTTTGTTGCTCTACGGAATAAAAGTTAGAAATAAGAAGTATTGCTATGATTACAATGCCTGAGGCAAGCAGGGCATCAATTGTAAAAAATATTGCTCTTTTTAATTTTTTCATTGTATAAAAATATGATATATTTTTCTGCTTGAAAAATTTTTAATTTTTTATTGTATTGTTGAATTTACTGCATTATTGCCATATATAAACTATCATTTTTACTATATCTGAATTGTAATTTAAGTAACGTTCGGTCTTTACAAGATTTTTTAAGTTTAAACTTGTGATATTGATGGGGTTGCAAGTACCTCCAACGATGCCTTTTGCTGCTGCTTCTATCATATTTACAAAATCTCCATTGAAAAATGAAACATCAAAATCACTGAAGGAATAAACAGAGCCGTTGCCGTATTTCCAATTCGAAATCGCATTCTTTCCGTCCTTATTAAAAGTTGCAATTTGCTTGAATCCGATAGCTTCTGATTCATTCTCAACATAATATGCCTGGGCAAAAACTATATTTTCGTCTTTAGTTAGTGTTAGGTGTTGGTCTGTATTGTTTACTGTTGAATTCCTATCACTTATTGACTGACCTGATTTTTTGAAAAAATCAACCCCAACAAGTTCTTTTCCCTGTGCTGATGTTAATTGACCGCTTATCATAAATATATTACCACTTGAAGAAAAATTGTTTATTTCGTCTTTGACATCATTATAATTGGAAGTTGATAAAGAGGCATGCTCCATTACCAGAAATCCATACTTACTTATGTTGGTTTTCAAGCTGTCTATGTCGTCCAAATCACCTGGATTATCTCCAAAATAAATGTCTGCTTTGAAAGTAGTCTCCATAAAATCTTTCAGGAAAGAGTCAGCAATATCAGAGTAATAGTAAGCACTCTTAATGTTGTAGCTAGTATTAATCAATGAATGACCAACTCCACACACGCTGTCTACATTCAATACTTCTTCATCCTGATTGACGAAATGTACAAAATATTCATAAGTAGTCCCTAAACTTGATTTTGTTCGTGAATAATTCAGAAGCTTGAAAGATTTTAGTTTTGTTGAATTTAATCTTTGATCATCTGAAACACCTATCCTCACAACAGTTGAAGCATCCCAATCATTGGGATAACCGCTTAAAGCAAGAGAAGATGATATAGCTTTCGCATCTTTAAGCAAAAAATCTAAATCACCACTTTCCTGTTTTTGAAAATTGTTTGTGTAGCCAAAATAGATTGCAAGAGTAAATGAAAATAGAAGCAATCCTATTGCAAAGTCCATATACCAGGCTTGAGCTTTAGTTGATATATATAACACCTCCACTTTTGTTAATTATATTGGTACCTTTGCTTAAATTTCCAACTGAGTTTGGAATCGGCACAATATAGAGGCTGTTTTTTGACTGCACTGTTAAAGTTGAATTATGTGTTGCTAATGAATAATTGATCCTTTCAAGCTTATCCGGGATTTCAAATACTCTTACATATCCATCCTCTACATTAGCAGCTAAGAGCAGCTCTCTTTGCAGTTTGAATGCAAGATCTGCCACAGCCTCACTTTCTTCCTCAATTCTGAAATCATTCAATTGGTCAAGGGAAGCAACTGTAAAGCCTATGGCTATTATAAAAGCCAAACCTACAAATATAAAAAATTCATTACTTACCTGTGATTTAGAATCCATTCATTGCCTCCGGTTACATTAGGAGGTAGCTGTTTGAGAGAATGCTCGTGCTCAACTTAGACAAATTATAAATTTGCCACCACCTCTTTTAATTTGATGTTATTTGAACAAAACCGTCTTGGGCTTTTAATGTTATAATGTGTATTCCTTGTGAAGTTGGCAAGGTACCGCTCATATTGACAGAGGAAACTTCTACAACTTCTGTTATCCCTTGTGTTGTTTTTATCTTAAATACAACTTCCCTGTTTGAGACATTTGTTGAGTCAATTTTATCAGGGAAATTAAGTTTCAATGTTGTCTGCGATGGCTTTCCAAGATAATATACAGATTCTGATGAATCTGCAATTTTTCTTGCAATCTGTAAAGCCTGGCTTGCTGCTACAGAATCACTTGTGTCAGATGAATATGTATAATAAATTATCAGTAAAGGCAGGGTCATAAGTGCTGCAAATCCCATTATAAGCATGTACTCAACACTTACCTGGGATTTCAATGGCATTTTATTTACTGGGTGCTTTAGATTTTCTCTTACTAGGTTTTTGTTTTTTGGAAATTAGTTTTTTTGTTTTATCAGTTGGCGGAGTTGCAGTGACATGTGATTTTTCTTTCATTATTTCATTTATTTTTTCTCCTGCTTCCTTAAATCCAAATTCTTCACTTATTTTTGTGACTCTGAATGAAGCAATAATGAATGCTATATAAGCAAACACTATGAATATGTACTCTGGGAATGTTAAGAAGTGAGCTTGCTCTTCAATAAAAGTATCAGAGCCAACAATACTTCTTACAGTCTGCCATACTGAAAATACCACAATAAATGCCAGACAAACTGCAAAATTACCCATATAACTCTTTATGGACCCCTCACTAAGCCTATTTCTAGCTTTTGAAATAAGGGATAAAGAAGCAATTCCAAAGATAACTGTTGTTATGCTTATTATTATTAAGTGCACCATTAAGGCCCGCCTCCTAAGTCTAACTTAGCATCAGAAAACTGAGTTAATTCATCCAATAGAGTTTGATCTGTTTCTTTCTTTAGTGTTATGATGACCCCTTTTACTTTCCATTCTCTCAATTTTCCATTTAAAAAATAAACAAATCTCGCTACAGTTGCCGGCTTGTTAAAAATAGCCAATGTATTCAGTGAATCAAATATCAGAAATTTCTCACTAGATGGAAGAGCTTTCACAGCTTGGTCCATTGCAACCGAGATGTCACTTAATTTTTCCGGGCTCCCAATGTAAAGGCAATTCTTAATTTTTTTAGTTTTTTGAGTCCTGGAAGTTGCGTCAATAAAGATAATAAGCCTTGGGTCTATATTCTTGCTTAGAAGGTTTCTTTCAATAATTTCATATGGTTTGTTTAATGTTACATAAACTCCAGGGACGTTTTGCTTATTTATCAGGAAATTCAGGATATCTGTAACTGTATTTTGATAATTGTTGGCATTAACTGTCACAAGAAGTATATAATCCTTTAAGTTTCTGATCTCTTTTGTAAGCGTTTCTTTAACTTCCAGCATCTACACCACTTTTTTAGTAGTTAATTCTACTGTTATGATATAAACTTTTCGTATTGAAACTTTAGAATTCTATATAAAGGTCATTTTTATTATTTTTTCATTGTTATTATGTCGGAAATCGGAGATTTCCGAGCATGCTCGAAAACCGGGACAAAATTGTCTGTTGGTTTTCGACAAGAGCCCAGTACATTACAGATGAAACGAATTAAGAAATATTGTCAAATTGTTAGTGAATTAATAATTAATGTATGTGCGACTAATCTCCAATAATAAAATTAAAAGAAATTAAATAATAAAAATAATATAAAAAACTATTAAAATAATCAAAATCAAAAAAACCACCAAAATTGTTTTCAAAAACATAAATCTTTTATATTAGTGCAACTAAAAACAACAAAAAAAGGGTGATAATTTGACTTTAGAGTTTATAAAAACTGGCGTGCCTGGATTAGACCAAGTTCTAAAAGGAGGTCTAAGAAAGAATTCTTCTATTCTTGTGACAGGAGCTCCCGGGACAGGAAAGACGATATTAGCTTTGCAGTTTATCTACTACGGAGCAAGAGACTATAATGAGAACGGAATATACATAACCACAGAAGAAAATCTTGATGATATAAGGGAGTTCGCAAAAAATCTCGGTATGGATATCACATCTTTGGAAAAAAAGAACAAGATTTTTTTTGTACAAAAACCAATAGCCACATTGAAAGGGGGATTATCTTCCATAAAAGGCTTAGTAAATGCCATTAAAAAAAATAATGTAAAAAGAGTTGCTCTAGATTCGTTGATCTTTTTTGAATATCTTTATCCTAAATTGGATGGTGACAAAATGGAGTTCAGAAGGCAAGTTCTTATGTTTATGCAAAAGATGAAAAAGGCAGGTGTTACTTTTTTGACAGTTTCTGAAAGATCTGTAACTGATTTTGACAAGTTGGTTTATGATATGATAGATTTTGTATTTGAGGGTATTATTGTCCTTTCAAGAATAAGAAAGGGTTCGTATTTTGAGAGAGTATTCACAGTTGCAAAGATACGCGGCCAGGATCATAGCTTGGACGTTTATCCAATTACTATAGGTAAGGATGGATTAAGGATTTTATTTGACCAGACACCATTCTCTTTGGTTGAAAAAGAAGAAAGTGATTTTAAGTAGCATCTAGCTAAACTTTAAGTTCCTTCCTGCCAGCTTTCAATGTATTTTTTCTGTTCTTTTGTGAGAGTATCAAATTTTATGTCCATTGCTTCAAGCTGTAGCTTTGCTATATCATCGTCTATCTCTTCAGGAAGCTGTACAACATTTATTGGAAGTTTGCCTTTATTCTTTACTGCGTATTCACATGCCAAAGCCTGGCCGCAGAATGATGTAGACATTACTTCGCTTGGGTGGCCTTCTGCAGCTGCAAGATTTACCAGTCTACCTTCCCCGCAAATGTACAATTTTTTCCCATCAATTGAATATTCATCAAGAAAAGGCCTGACTCTTCTTTGCTTTGATATTTTTTTTAGTTCATTTAGATTTATTTCAGCGTCGAAATGACCTGCGTTTGCAAGAATTGCGCCATCCTTCATAAGCTTCATATGGTCAATATCAATAACATTTTTGTTTCCAGTGACTGTAACAAAAATATCCCCAATCTTTGAAGCTTCTTTTAATGGCATTACCCTAAATCCATCAAGAACAGCCTGCAAAGCCCTGAATGGATCAACCTCAGCAACTACAACATTTGATCCCAATCCTTTTGATTTTAAAGAAACACCTTTTCCACAACTACCATACCCGCATACAACAAGAGTCTTTCCTGCAAAGAGTATATTGGTTGCCCTTAAGATTCCGTCTAAAGTGCTTTGGCCTGTTCCATAGAAATTGTCCAACAAATGTTTTGTTTTATTATCATTGACAGCTATCATTGGGTACTTAAGCGCTTTATCTCTAACCATAGCATTCAACCTTATAATTCCTGTTGTTGTTTCTTCACATCCAGCAAGTATATCCTTGATTAAATCCTGATGTTTAAGATGTATTTCACTCACTAAGTCACAACCATCATCTATTGTTATATTCGGCTTGAAGGCAATTACATTGTTGAGGTACCTATAGTAATCCTCTTTGTTTTCTCCCTTGTAAGCCCATACCTTGATTCCTTCTTCAGCAAGCGCTGCCGCAACATCATCCTGAGTACTTAATGGGTTGCAGCCTGTGATAGCAACATCTGCGCCACCAGCAATCAATGTCCTCACTAAAACTCCAGTTTCTTTTGTGACATGCAGTGCCATCCCTATCCTTATGCCTTTAAGCGGCTTTTCTGACTCAAATCTTTTCTTGACGTTCATCAATGCCTGCATTCTTGATTCTGCAATTTCCAGGTTTAATCTTCCCTGCTCTGCTAATTTGATATCCTTGACTTCATAATTAGGTCCTTTGTCCATAAATACCACCTTAGCAATGTTTATTGTGGATGTTTATATATTTTTTTGCTTAAAAACTGTAAAATATCTGTATTTTTCTGAAAAATATGGACAAAAATAGTAAAATTTAAATATTATATGGATATTTATCATAAATCATGGAAATAGACCAGAAAGATAAAAAAATAATAAGTGTATTGAAACAAAATTCCAGGGAGCCTATCAGGGAAATATCCAAAAAAACCAGAATAAGGCCGAGTACAGTCCATCAAAGGATACAGAAGCTTATTGAAAATGGTGTTATTGAAAAATTTACAGTCAAACTGAACAACAGGGCAATTGGTGAAAACTTCATAGTGCTGATGCTTGTCAAAGGCGGCACTACTGACTATGTTGATAGTAAGATCCTGAATAATAAACATGTAAAGGAGGTATTTGGAATAACAGGGGAGTATGACCTGTTGATTAAATTAAAATTTGAGAATGTAGAGGACTTCAATGAATATGTGATAAGCTTTAGAAAGTTGAACAAAGAAATACAATCGACAATGACTATGGTTGTTACAGCAAATCTAAAAGAAGATATCTAGAATTCTCTTATATCCTGAAATTCTTTGTATCTGTTTTCAATATCACTCATGGCTAACTTTTTTAGCCTGTCAAGGCTGAAATCCTCTGCATTGTAGGATGCCATGACGCTTCCGTGTATTATCGCCCTTCTGATATTTTTTTCATCTAAGTCCTTAGTTTTTGCCAAATATCCTATAAAAGCGCCTCCAAAACTATCCCCGCAGCCAGTTGGGTCTTTTATATTCTCCAGCGGATAACTTGGAGCACTAAAATGTTTATTTTTTGTGAACAATAAAGCTCCATGCTCGCCTTTTTTTATTATAACTGCCTTCGGGCCTAGCTCTAAAGCCCGGTTTGCGGCTTTAACAAGGCTGACAGTGTCGAAAAGCTGCCTTGCTTCTCCGTCGTTAAGAAGCAAGACATTAGTTTTTTTTATGACTTCGATTAAAGCTTTTTTCTTGATCTTGATCCAGAGATTCATTGTGTCTAAGACAACAAAATCCGGCCTGTTCACCTGTTTTAGGGTTTCAAGCTGCATTTCAGGATCAATGTTCGCTAAAAAAACATTCCTTATGTTTTTGTACTTTTCAGGAACCTTGACTTTGAAATTTTCCAGTGAATTCAGCTCTGTCTTGTTTGTTTTAGCTTCGTTCATGTCATATTCATAGGAGCCGTCCCAATGGAATGTCTTCCCTGAAACCTGGAGCCCCTCAAGATCAATATCCTTTTTTTTCAGCAATTCAACGTAATCCTTAGGAAAATCATTTCCTACAACAGAGATTACGGCCGGGCTTGAGAAAAAGCTTGCTGCATAAGAAGCAAAGGTTGCGCTGCCGCCTAAAGCCTTTTCAACCTTTCCGAATGGAGTTTCAATTGTGTCAAATGCAACAGTCCCTATAATCAAAACATCGCTCATAGAACAAGTAAAATTTGTCTGTTTTTAAATTTATTCTTCGTCACTTTCACTTTCGTCATCATCCTCATCTCTTTTGTCATAGTCATCTTCGTCTTTTACATCATCATTATATTCTTCATCATCCTCCTTATCTTTGTCGTTGTAGGCGTCAAATTCTTCTTCTTTTCCTTCAATTTTCACCATGCTACGGCTGAAGAATAATCAATTTAAAAGATTTTCTATTATTCCCACAGGTCATCAAATTCTTTCAGAAAATCATCAGCGATTTTATCGTCGTGTATTATAAGCAGATTTTCGTCATTCCTGGTATCTCCGCTAAGCGTTGGATTGAAACTTCCGGTTATCACAGTCTGATTATCTATGATGAACACTTTATGGTGCATTTTGTATTTATTCGTGTCTTTTTTAACATTAATGCCGAACTCTTTCAACCTTTTAAGCTGAGAATACCTGCCTGATGCTTGAGTAGAATCAAGAATTCCTTTGATTGTTAAATCACTTTTCTTGATCAAGGCATCTGCGATATCTTCATGAGTAAAGCTGAAAGTCATGAAATGGATGCTTTTTCGAGCATTCTTTATGGAATCAATAACTTTAGCTGCGCAGTCATCTTCCGGACAGAAATAATTCTCTATCTTTGCATCGTTGATGAATACTGTTGGATATTTTGAATTATCCCCTTCTCCAAAATCACCATTCCACAACTCATTAAATTCATCATTATAATTCTCTGCTAATGCTTTTGAATATATGACCACTAAATTGTTTTTGTTGCGGTAATTTCCATTGTCTGTAGGGTTAAGGGAACCGGATGTAATAATACTACCATCAATAATGCAAAACTTATTGTGCATTAACTGCCCGTTATCGTCAATCTTAATGCCTTCTCCTTTTATCTGGCCATCGCTATTTGTATTATCCATAACTAATTTTACATCAACAGTTTTGCTTTTTTTTGAAAGTGCATTGATTACATTCTTCAGATCCAGATCATAGAATGCACAGTAAACCGAAAAATTAGCATTATTTATGTGTGATTCCAAGATTTTACCACAATCTTCTTTTGGGCAGAAATAAATTTCAGGATTTTTGTTTGTTTCGTGAGGTATCTGTTCTATAGTTACTTTCGGGATACACCCAGACAGAAAAATAACCATCAGAACAAGTATTACAAAAGGTGCTTTATAATAGAAAAGTTTAAATATAAGTTTATTCATTTTAAAGTGATAATAGATAAAACCTATTTTATAGTGATAATATCACTTCTAAAGTGATAATCTATCACCTCTTTTTTCCCGGCAGGACAAAGTAATTTGTTCTGCTTGGGTTTATAATTACTTTGTTCTTCTGGATTTGGATTTTTTCCTTGGGATACTTTTCCTTACTAGAGAAGTAGCTAAAATTCCAATCAAAACCCCAATTATGAATACTCCGAATAATTTTTTATCAATATTAAAACTTATTTTCTTTTCAGTTATTTCACTCTCTTTTAAGTAAATGTCAAGATTGCCCAGCTCTAAAGCATATTCTGAATAAAGAAGGGCAGAAAATAAGTCTGTTTCTTTTAGTGAATTTGCGTATTCGTAATAACTATAGCTTAGGATCGGAAAGATCCCTTTTGTTGTCTCTTCTGCTATATTGTTTTTGACTATTTCAAGCTTTCTTTCCAGTAAACTTTCATATTGTTCACTGCCTACTCCAAATACGCTTAATATGACGTCAACATCTGCTTTTGCCCTGCTTGCTATTGAAAGGCACAATTCATAATTTTCATTTTCTAGCTCTTCATTTGCATCATCCAGTTCTTCGTTTACACTTCCTAAAGAACCGGGAAAATACAGGTCGACATATTGCTTTCTTTCTTTAGCTTCACCTATTTTGCTTTGACAGGATTTTCTAAGGACATCCTTATTTAAGTTGAATTCTTTACCATCTTTACCTAAAAAAGTTGCCCATGAATATGCAGAATTGATTCGTTCAGTTGCATAGGCTATAGTTCGTGCAGCTCTTTCAGTTCTGTTTGTGCTATTTAAAGCATCAAGGGCTTCATTAGCTGAATCTTCTGCATCTGCAAGCCTTTCCTTGACAACAATATAAGCTTCTAAATCGGTAATTGTTTTTTTCTCCTGATTTTCAACTTTATTCCGGAAATCTTCTATCTCTTCCTTTATATTTTCTATTTCTTCAATTAACTCTTCTTTTGAAAGATTTTTTGATAATAATGATAGGGTAGAATATTCGACGTTAGCACCAAAACAGAAGCTTGCTGAAGAGTAAAAAGTAGACTTTTCAAAAGCTTCCCTGCCTTTGCTTGTAAGATTCTTAGCACTTTCCTTTAGCCCAGAAATATTAATCGAATAGTTTAATTTTAATGTTTCAGATTTTAATTTGTTGCTTCTTTCGCATAATCCCCTGGCGAGAGATTTCATGGTGTCAGAATACTGGTCATCAATTTCTATGTTCTTGAATTTTCTGGTTACTTCTTTTCCAGTAAATTGTTTTACAGCTTCGCTTAATGTTGAAATCTCAGCAATTTCAATGTCTAATTCTTCTGAAAGGTTTTTTAGGTTAACTGTCGTGTTGTCAATCCTGACTATCAACTCACCTGCTGGGATGAATACTCTTTTCAAGTCATTTCTCTTTGCAGCCTCTATTTTTGCTTTTAATCCGCCGACAGGTCCTATCAAGCCGCCTGAATTAATAGTCCCAGTCATTGCGTAATCTTCATTTAAATCAAGATTTTCAAGCATTGCAACTGTAAGAATGGCGATTGAAGAGCCTGCGCTAGGGCCAGCTATAATGGCTGAGTCAGCTGTAATTGTGTAGAAGAAATCAACATCATCACAATCATTATCGATAAGATCGCATGCTATTGCCTTTGCAAATCTTGTTGACATTTGAGTGTCTGTCCTGGTTAAGGGGAATGTTTCAAGAAAAACTCTTCCAGAGCCTGGCTTTATTTCAAGAAATAAATTAGCAATCCCCCCTTCATGACCATTTTCTGTCTCCCTTACTGCCAATAATTTCATGTGGCCCTGTTTAGCAAGGACATTTGGTATGAATAACAAACTTAAGATTAAAAATAAAAACAGTAATTTCCCCATAAAGTCGGAGAACCAGCTAATATTTAATAATTTATGGTTTAATCATTCACTCTTGTTTTCAAGCTTTTCGGTATGCCTGCATTTTGGATATTTAGAGCAGCCAAAGAATTTTCCATAAATACTGCTTCTCAATACAATATCCCCCTCATTGCATTTTGGGCATTTTCTTTTGACATCGCCTTTTGCAATTGCTTTTGCTTGCTTTCCAGCTTCCCCTTCAACATGCTTGCTTGGGCATTTTGGGTTTAAGCAGAATTCTGATGGCCTTTTTGCCCTTTTTATTGCCAATACTTTTGGATATCCGCATGTTTCGCAATCTTTCTTAGCAGCTTTGATAAGGGCGTTTTTTGGGATGGAGAATATTGTTTTACAATCCGGATATCTATTGCAAGCGCAAAATGCTCCAAATTTTCCCCTTCTTAGCATTAATTTGCCTTCTTTGCATGTTGGGCAACTTCCGAGAAATGCCATTTCATCCTGCGTTTCTCTGTTTGCTTTTGCCAGTTCAGCTCCAATTTCTTTTTGATTTTTTTTAAAATCAGCTATTATCTTTGTTATTGAATCTTTTGATTCTTCAAGTGTTTTTTCCTTTTTGAGTTGATTTTGTCTTATCTTTTCCATCTCTATTTCAAAATGCCTTGTCAATTCTTCGTCTATAATTTTAGGACAGTATTTTTCCAGTGTTTCAATTGTTGAAATGCCAAGTCCTGTGGCTTCTATTGCTTTTCCGTGCACATAGCCGCGCTGGAATAAAGTTTCTATTATATCAGATCTTGTTGCCTTAGTCCCAAGATTTTTTTTTTCAAGTGCTTTTATTATAGAAGCAGGCGTGTATCTTTTTGGAGGCTGGGTTTCTTTGTCCAGCAACTCTATTTTCTTTACATCTATTTTATCATTCTGCTTAAGGTGCGGCAGTTCAACCTCTTCCAGATTAACATATGGCTCATAAAATCTGTGCCAGCCTTTCTCAATTGTCCTTGTTCCTTTTGCAATAAAAATTTCTTCATTACAGTCTAAGTTGATAATCATAGTTTCCCTTACTGCATTTTCTGCAAACGAGGAGAAGAATCTTTTTACAATCAGATCATAGATTTTGGATTCTCTTTCATTAAGACCCTGTGGTGGAATTCCTGTTGGAAATATGGCTGGATGGGCAGGATCTGTTTTCTTTCCATTATTTGGGGAGAGTTTTGATTTTTTCAGCAATAATTTTACCAAGTCAGAATACTGTTTTTGCTTGGATAGGTCTTTTAGAATCTTTTGATAGCCTATTGAAGCAGGCAGCTGCTGGCTTGATGTCCTGGGATATGAAATAAATCCAGAAGTGTAAAGTTCCTGCCCTATTTGAAGAGTTTCTTTTGGGGAAATCCTAAAGCACCTGTAAGCTTCTATCTGCAATGATGTTAAGTCAAATGGAAAAGGGGCCATTTGATTGAACTGTTTTCTTTCAATTTTTTCAACCAATGCTTCTTTTTGCCCTTTTGTTTTTTTGATAACTTCATCTGCCTTTTCTTTTTCCCAGAATTTGTCCTGCTTGTGCCAGGCTGTTATTGCTTGGCTGCTATGCTCGCCGGTTAGCTGTATCTGCCAAAACGGAACTGGTTTAAACGCCTTGATTTCCTTCTCCCTGTCGACGATAATCTTAAGTGCAGGTCCTTGTACCCTGCCGGTTGACATTATCTTAAATGCACCAGTGCTTTTTATTGCAGCTGTCAAGGCTCTTGAATAGTTTATTCCGTTATAGAAATCCAAAAAGTGACGGGTTTCACCCGCTTCTGCCTGGCTCCAGTCAATATGCTTGCTTTTGTTTTCATAAGCCTTAACTAAATCCGGCTTTGTGAGAGTAGAAAATTTCATACGAGATGCATCTTTTTGCTTGCAAACATACCTGACCACATTTAATCCTATAACTTCGCCTTCCTGATCGTAATCGCAGGCAACTGTAAATGAATCTGCGTTTTTTGATAATTTTTTTATAGTGTTCAAATATTTTTTAGTAAATGCAGCACTTTTTGAAGTTTCAGAAACTGGCTTCCATTCTATGTCAAAAACAGGGAATGACCATCCTTTCTTCTCCCTTTCAGCCAGCCCATATAAATGTCCCACTGCACATGCAACAACAATATCCCTATTTCCGTGAGTGACTTTATAGTATGGGACACCTTGATTATTCTCTTTAATTGGCTTTCCATCTGCCAGGGATTCTGCTAATTTTTTTGCAGCGGCTGGTTTTTCAGTTATGATCAATTCATACATGGATTATTAGAATTTGGCGGATCATTTAAAAAAGTTATGAAAATGCCACTGGAATTGCATCAATTCCCGATTTTTATGTTATTTTTCATATTTTTTAGTATATTGATTGCACTAAGCAGAGCAAGATAGCTTGTTCTTGGATTTTCACTTGGCAGATTATTAGTTGTCGTCTTTATTTTTCCAAAATCTCCGATAACTTCAATCTCATGAGTGTTGTATATTGCGGTGGGGTCAGCTATAATTTTTACCTGCATATCATCGAATTTAGAAGCAAGGTATAGTGTAGCTGCAACATTGATGTTTTTTGGAAAGCCAATTATTGCCTCTTTTAAGTTACCTTCGAAAATTACTTTTTTATTCTTCAAATTTTTTAGGTTTATCCTGTTTTTTGTTATATGGGGGGCGCTTTCAAGTCCCCTGATTGGCTTAGTTGTTGTCAGTCTTAATGATTTTATTTTACCTACTACAGATTTTATCGCATCTAAGCCTGAAATAGCACCTGATGGCAGCAATATCAAACAATTTTTTATTTTATTCAGTAAATTTGGATCTTTAATTAAGCCGCCTGTACTCATTACCAGCAATTTTTTATGTTTTTTGTCTAAGTTTTTACTTTTTAATATTTTTTCAACAGCTTCCGTGCTTGCTGATTCAATTATTAATTCTGATTTGTGAATTAATTCATCAGTTTCCATAAGTTTTGGTTTTTGGTTTAGGTTTTTTATCAAAATATCAACTTTGCTTTTATCGATATCATTCAACCCGATTAGCTTAAAATCATTATTTTCGTCTATAAACTTTGATAATTCAGTACCTATAAATCCACATCCGACAATTCCAACTTTCATTTTATTTCCTGCGATATGTTCAATGCTTTTGCAGAATTAGTCAAAAAACCCATTGAAATTGCATCAACACCACAATCTGAATATCTCTTTAGATCATTAGGATTTATACCTCCGGAAGCTTCGAGCAACAAATTGTTGTATAAATTTTGATTTTTTAACTCGTCAACTATCGATTTTATTTCTTCTGGCCGTATATTGTCAAGCATTAACGCAAATAAATTTTCGTTATTGCTTAATTTTTTGATTATTCTTGCAGCACAAATTGCTTGTTTTTTATTTTCTACCTCAATTTCAATATATTTTGATTTATTTTTTACTGAATCCATAACATTTTCAATGTTGTGATTGAATATTTTCAAATGATTATCCTTTATGATAATACCGTCGCTCAAGTTTAGCCTATGGGTCAATCCATTACCTATGCTGACTGCTTTTTTATCCAATAAACCCCATAAATTTTTTCTTGTTGCAGCGAGTTTAGCTTTATTGTTCAACTTTTTAACTAAATCATGAGTTAATGTGGCTATTCCGCTCATTCTCTGCAACAAATTCAATGAAGTTCTTTCCCTTTCCAGTATTTTTTTTGCATTCCCCTTTATTTCTATCAAAACATCGTTGTTTTTTATTTTATCCCCATCTTTTTTTAATCTTTTAATTCTTAAATCTTTATTTAATAGTGAAAATTCTTCTGTTCCTGCCAGAATGCCATTTTCCTTAGCGATTATAGTGGCGGAAATATCTTTTTGTCTATTAATTATGGAACTAGTCGTCAAATCACCATTTTTGATGTCTTCTTTCAATAGAAATGTTAAAAATTTTTTGACAAAATCCATGTATTCTTTATTCTTTATGTTAAGCTCCTTGCTTCTGTCCCAGAATTCCAGAATTAGTTTATTCCTGGGCTGCATTTTTTGGTAACTGAAGCATCCTGTCTATGGCTTTTCGTGCATTCACCAAAATATGCTCCGGTAAAGTTATCTCATTTGTGTTTGTGACTAAGGCCCTTGCAACAAGATGCAGTGTTGTTGATTTCATATAAGGGCATATATTACAGAATGACATAAAGTTTTTTTCCGGAACATCCTGCCTTAGCTTTTCAGTCATGCCGCATTCTGTCACAACAATGAAATTTTTTGAGCCGTCAGACTTGGCAAATTTTGCCATACCTCCGGTACCGCAGACGTGATCAGATATTTTTAATAGATCATCTTTGCATTCAGGATGTGCTATAACTTTTGCATCCGGATAGCGCTGCTTGAATTCCCTTAAAGTTTCGGCATTTAGTTTGTCATGGACAAAGCAATAGCCATCCCATAAAATTATTTCTTTATTGGTATGCTGCTGTACATACCTTCCAAGATTCTTGTCTGGCAGGAATATAATTCTTTTATTTGGGAGCGAATTTACAATTTCTATTGCATTTGCCGATGTACAACAGATATCTGAAATAGCTTTAATATCTGCAGTTGTATTTACATAGCTTACAACAGCAGCATCAGGATATTTTTTCTTTACTTCCTGCAATTTTTCAACAGTAGCCATATCTGCTAAAGAACAGCCAGCTTCTAATGATGGCAAAAGAACTGTTTTATCCGGGCTAAGCACCTTTGCTGTTTCTGCCATAAATTTCACACCGCAGAATAAAATTACATCTGATTTAGTTTCAGCAGCTTTAACAGATAAACCCAGTGAATCACCAATATAGTCTGCGATCTTGAACATCTCCGGTCTTTGATAGTTATGCACTAAAATCACAGCATTTCTCTGTTTTTTGAGCTCAAGAATTAGTTCTATCAGCTTGTCATGGTCAGACATTATGCTTTTAGACAATAGTTTCTGCTTCATATTTGTTTTTTTACATATTTGTTTAAATACTTACTCAAACAGGCAATAAAATTATGGTTTGATACAATAACCGGCAAAAATTGCCTATAAACAGAAAATTATATTAAATGATGCACTTTGCTTTTTCTTATGTATTTTATAACATCCAAGGCAGACAGGGAATCTTTAGAGCTTGCGAGAAGAGTAGTTACCTCATTGAAAGACAACGATATAAGATATTCAATCAGCAAGGAACTTAGTATAGCAGGACCAAAAAAAGAACTGAGCGAGATTGATTACGAGCTTATTATCGCTATAGGTGATGACGGCTTTATATTAAAAACATTTAGAAAACTAGGAAAATTGCAAATACCTGTTTTTGCTATAGCATCTATGCAGAGTTTTTTATCACAGGCAAATGCCTTGAATTTTAAGCATTATATTAATCTGATCAAGAAGAACAGATATGCAACATTTAGGCGATCCAGACTTGTTGCAAGATTTGACAAAACTAAAAGCCCTATTGGCCTGAATGACATTAGCTTGTTTTCATCTAAAAGTGCGTCTCTGCTCAAATATACGCTTAAATTGAATGAAGAGGTATTCTGGAGAGATACCAGTGATGGCCTTGTAATCGCAACTCCAACTGGAAGTACTGGTTATTCCTTATCTGCCGGCGGTCCAATAATATTGGATGAGCCGAACATATTTTCATTGACTTCAATATCGTCTCTGGAAAAGCACTCACCGATTATTATTTCTGACAGCACAAAAATAAAAATAACAGATATAGAAGGCTATAAGCCTAACTTAGTTATTGACGGTGAAGCCAGAATACCTGTGACTGCAAAAGAGATTGTTGTTGAGAAATCGCCTTATAATGCAAATTTCATTGTTTTTTCTAAGGAATATTCACTTGAAAGCAAGTTAAAGAAAAGGACTATAAAGGTCAATATTGGTAAACTAAAGAACATGCCTGCAAGCTCGAAGTTGATATATAAAATATTGATGCACGAAGGCAGTATGACGCAAAAAGAACTGATTAGCGCTTCTTTGCTTCCAGAAAGAACAGTGAGATATGCTTTAGGGATGTTGTTGAGAAATGGCTTAATATCCCATCAAATTCATTTTACTGATGCAAGACAGACTGTTTATGGTGTGTGAAATCAATAAAAATAAAAATCACACTATACCTCCCTTTTCATATGTATGATGAATTAATTCAAGAGCTGCTGAAATCTTTGGATGAAAACTTAATTTCTGCAGGATATCCTAAATTTCCTGGAGAAGGCTACAAAGCGCATAAGATCGATGCAAAAAATTTTCACGAGATAAATAAGTCAAATTCTGACAAAAGGATAGCTTTTGTTGATGGGGGAAATACTGAGATTTTAGGTTCTGCCAATTTTTCATTGAACCTGTTGAGGATATGTTATGTTGTTTACAAGAATAATCAGAAAATTATGTCTAAAAAATTTGAGATTCTGGCCTTTATACAGGCAATAAACGATAAAGGTGAAATTCATTATAAGGCATCTTTTTTTGGATTAGGGAATAGCCTTGGATTAGGAGATATATCTTTCAGTTCTTTTGACCATACGCTAATGTTAGGGGTCAATAGGGCAGAGATAGGCAGTGTTGCGAATGCATTAAGAAGATTTGCAGAGCTAAAAATTGCAAAACTGATAAGTGAAGGTAAAATAGCAGATGTTATTGTACTGGATGGGAATTTGCAAGCTACTTTGACTAATGAAAATAAATATTTGAATGAACTTTATGAGTCATGCAGCAAAAATGATGTTATTTTGTCTGCTTTAAGCAAAACTACATCTTTGTTTACTGATAATGGGAATTTACTCAGTGTTGTATTGATGAGTGTAAGCAAATATGCATCGTGGTATTACTATCCAATTGCCGAAATAAGCAGTTCAAATCACAAAGCAGAGATGTTTTTTGTCAGGTTTCATAAAAAATCAAAGCATGCCTTTAGATTTGAAATTTTTAATAAACAAAAATCAGAAGCAGTTGATGCCATAAATTGTTTGACAAGCAACAGCGTTGATCCAATATTCATAGGTTATCCTTATGGGTTAGTGGAAGCAGACAGGATTGCAAGAGTAAGCAATCAAGAAAGGGATTCATTAAAAACAATCTTTTTGGTCAAGTTAAGAAACAAGAATATTGAAAAATATCTAAACTCTGCAAATGCCCACGAAATTCTTGATAAGATAAGTTTTTAAACAATAAAATAAATGATTTTTTTATGTATGATGTAATAACTGTTGGCAGTGCTACAGTAGATGTCTTTGCTAAGACTGAGTTCTCTGAATTGCTTAGGGGGGTAAATAGGGAAGAATGCATTGCATATCCTGTTGGCTCAAAAATCTTAATTGATGAATTGATTATAACGTCGGGAGGCGGTGGCACAAATACAGCAGTTTCATTGTCAAGGTTGGGGCATAAGGTTGCATTTCTGGGAAAAATCGGCAGCCAGGAGAATTCCCATCGTGTCAGGCTGGAACTGAGAAAAGAAAATATCGATATGTCTCTTGTTGTAAGATCTAAAAATTCAAGAACCGGCTACTCAATAATATTGGACAGCATTAAGCATGACAGGACAATTTTGACATTCAGGGGATCAAATGATGATCTGAGATATAATGAAATCAATCTTAAAAAACTAAAGACAAAATGGTTTATGTTTACATCAATGATTGGAAATTCATTCAAGACATTGGAAAAGCTTGCTTCTTATGCAGTTAGAAACAAAATAAAACTGGCGTTTGTTCTTAGCTCTTATCTGGCCAGGAAAGGAGTGAGAAATTTAAGGGGCCTATTGAGAAAAGTGGATATTTTGATATTGAACAAGGATGAAGCTTCGATCCTGTTGGGAAAATATAAAATTGAAAAACTATTAAAAAAATTATGCTCCTTAGGGCCTAGAATTGTGGCTATAACTGACGGTGGAAAAGGAGTTTATGTATATGACAGTGATTATTTATACTTTGCAAAACCTAATAAAATCAAGGTCGTTGAAACAACTGGAGCTGGAGATGCTTTTGCTTCTTCATTTTTATCAGGAATCATTAGGAAAAAGGATATACAATTTGCAATCAGGCTCGGAATGACAAATGCAGAGTCTGTAATCAAGCATCATGGTGCAAAAAATGATCTGCTGAGGTACAAAGAAGCACTAAAAGTTATGAAAAGGGAAAAATTTAGGATACATAAGAAAAAAATTCAGTGACCATGCTTGCCTTTCAGGGGTACAAAAACAAATTGTCCAAGGTTTTCTTCAATCAACTTATTGTTTATTTTCCTTGCCTTGATCATAACCTGCTCAATCAAGTTTCCCACCGGAGCAATTATAATTCCGTTTTCTTTAAGCTGGCCTGTTAATGGTTTTGGAATTTTTGGACAGGCAGCTGTGACTATTATCTTATCATAAGGTGCTTCCTGCTGGTAGCCTTGTGAACCATCGTGCTTAATCACCTTTACATTTTTTAGATTTAATCTGTTGATGTTTTCTTGTGCAAATTTGGCAAGTTCATCTATGATCTCAGTTGAAATGACCTTTCCTGTGTCTCCAACAATATTTGCGATGATTGCAGCTTGATATCCTGAGCCAGCACCGACTTCAAGAACTTTATCTCCTTCTTTTAATTCAAGCGCTTCTGTCATTACCATAACAGTTGTAGGCTGGGAAATAGTTTGGCCTTGCCCAATTGACAAAGGGCAGTCACCATATGCTTCGTCATCTTTATCTCTTATGAATTTCTCTCTTGGAACTTTTTTGAAAGCTTTGATAATTCTTTTGTCCTTTATTGTTCCAGAAGACAACCAATGCTCAATTAAGTGTTCTTTTGATGTCATAATTTAGTATAAGGATTAAGAGAATAAAAATTTATTGAAAAATCGAACAAGCAATTTTTCAATTCCGCAAACTCTTAACGAGTTTGCGTTATTCTAAAGAAACTAGTACATCATCACCTTCAACTTTGACTTGATAACATGACACTTTTGCTGTTGGCATTACAGGAGATACGCCTGTTTTCACATTAAACTGCCAGCCATGCCATGGGCATGTTACAACATCTCCTTCAAGCATGCCTTCTCCAAGAGGTCCACCTTTATGCGGGCAGGCATTGTTTATTGCTACAAATTCACCATCAACATTAAACAATCCAACATCGGTGCCATTAACATTAACTACTTTATTTTCTCCTGGTTTTAGGTCGTTTTTATTTGCTACTTTGACAAAGTTTGGCATTTTGGTCACAGGAAAAGTATTATTATAATCTATTTAAATTTTTTTATTAATATTAAGTTATTTATTGAATTGAATATCCATATAATAAATCAAAACCTTTATATTTGACTATATCCTTATCAAAAATAAGAGGTGATAGGGATTTGAGCAGTAAAAAGGAGTTTATTCTTTGGTTTAATGAACTGACTATTGAAGATGTTCCTTCTGTTGGAGGTAAAAACGCTTCTTTAGGTGAAATGTATAGGAATTTGACTAAAAAAGGAGTTAAAATTCCGAATGGTTTTGCTGTCACTGCCCATGCTTATAATTATCTTCTGGACAAGGCAGGAATCAAATCCGAAATAAAGGATATTCTGAAGGATTTAGACACCGGAAATATGAAAAATCTTTCTGATAGGGGCAGAAAAGTCAGAGAAGCAATTTTGGGAACTAACTTCCCAAAAGAGCTTGAGCAGAATATTATTAATGCTTACAAAAGATTATGCAAGCAATATGGGTCAAATACAGATGTAGCTGTCAGAAGCTCGGCTACTGCCGAGGACCTGCCTGATGCAAGTTTTGCAGGACAGCAGGAAACGTATCTTAACATAAGAGGGGAGCATGCATTATTGGAAGCGTGCAAGAAATGTTTTGCTTCATTATTCACCAACAGGGCAATCTCTTACAGAGTAGACAAGCATTTTGACCATTTCAAGGTGGCTTTATCTATTGGTGTACAGAAGATGGTTAGAAGTGATAAAGCAAGTTCCGGTGTTATGTTTTCTATTGATACAGAAACTGGCTTTAAAGATGCTGTTTTGATTACTGGGTCTTATGGTCTTGGCGAGAATGTCGTTTTAGGTGCTGTAAATCCTGACCAATTTTATGTGTTTAAGCCAACACTCAAGAAAGGATTCAAGCCAATTTTAAGCAAAAAATTAGGCGCTAAAAAGATCAAGATGGTTTACAGCGACCATGGAGCTAAACATACCACAGAAAATGTTGATGTAAGCTATGAAGACAGATTTAGATTTGTATTAAAAGATGATGAAATTCTGAAACTTGCAGAATGGGCCTGTGTAATAGAGGATTATTATTCAAAAAAAGCTAAGAAATTCAAACCAATGGACATGGAGTGGGCAAAGGATGGAATTACAAATCAATTGTTCATTGTCCAGGCACGGCCTGAAACTGTGCAAAGCCAGAAAAATTTTAATTTACTTGAAGAGTATTCACTAAAGCAGAAAGGGCCTGTGCTTGCCACAGGATTGAGTGTCGGGACAAAAATAGGTTCAGGAAAATCACATACAATAAAAAATGCAAAAGATATTGGTAATTTTAAATCTGGAGAAGTTCTTATAACAGACAAAACAGATCCTGACTGGGAACCAATCATGAAAATTGCTTCTGCAATTGTCACAAACAAAGGAGGAAGGACAGCTCATGCTGCAATCATTGCAAGAGAACTGGGAATTCCAGCTATTGTGGGTACTGAAAACGGAACAGAGACTGTAAAAAATGGAACTGATGTTACAGTCAGCTGTGCAGAAGGCGAAGTTGGCAAAATCTACAAGGGAAAATTGAAATTTGATATAAGAAAGATTGATCTGAAGAAATTAAAAAAACCAAAAACACAGATAATGATGAATGTCGGCAATCCAGACAGTGCTTTTGAGTTTTCTTTTATACCAAATGATGGTGTTGGGTTGGCAAGAGAGGAGTTTATTATCAGTTCTTATATTAAAATACATCCGTTGGCTTTGATTCATTATAATAAGATCAAAGATAAAAAAGTCAAGGAGACTATTGATGAGCTGACATTCGCTTACAAAAATAAGATTGATTATTTTGTTGAGAAATTGGCGCAAGGAGTTGCAATGATTGGAGCTGCGTTCTATCCAAAAGATGTCATTGTAAGAATGTCTGATTTTAAATCAAATGAATACGCTAATTTGATTGGTGGAAAGGAATTTGAACCAAAAGAAGAAAATCCTATGATCGGTTGGAGAGGGGCTTCAAGATATTATGCTGGAAATTACAGGGAAGCATTCAAGCTTGAATGCCTTGCTATGAAGAAAGCAAGAGATGAGATGGGGTTGACAAACGTCAAACTTATGATTCCTTTTTGCAGAACTGTTGGAGAAGGCAAACAAGTTATTGCTGGGATGAAGAAGGATGGGTTAGTCCAGGGCAAGAATAAACTGGAGATATATGTAATGTGCGAAATTCCTTCAAATGTCGTTTTAGCTGATGAATTTGCAAAAATCTTTGATGGTTTTAGTATTGGAAGTAATGACTTGACGCAGCTGACTTTGGGTTTAGACAGGGATTCTGAATTGGTCAGCGGCTTATTTGATGAAAGGAATCCTGCTGTGCAAAGAATGATATTTGAGGTCATACATAAGGCAAAGAGAAGCAAGACGAAAATCGGAATTTGCGGGCAAGGACCTTCAGATCATCCTGATTTCGCTCAATTTCTTGTAAAGTGCGGTATTGATTCTATTTCCCTAAATCCAGATACTGTGATTAAAACAACACTCGCAATAGCTGAGACAGAAAAGAAGTTGAGAAAAAGATAATACTAGGGAGTTCTAAAAGATAGATTGTTAGTCGAACCGAAGGGTAGTTTTTAAGGCACTGTATGCGTTACTGCCGTAGTTTTTGGTTTTGAAGAAATAAGTTATTTTTTTCTTTCTGTAAAAAGATTCGAGAATAACCTATCTAAAGAATTATCTATTGATATTTGAATAAATTTGGTTGGTGGTACAGCAAAAAAGTCCATTTGAGATTTCTTCGATACATATTTTGGAACTCCCTCCTCTAGTATTTTTGATACTGGAATCCAAAACCATGTTTTATAATCATATTCTTCATTGGATAAAACAAACCATATATGTAAATTAAATTCTCTCTGTAGACGAGAATATTTTTTTACTTCGTCACTATCAAAAGGGAATGTCTTATATTCCTTATTAAGTTTTTTATATTTTACATCTATAAAAATAAGTCCAAAATGAGGTACTAATACCATAAAATCTGGTCTTTTTCCACTGGAATATTTTTTGAATACTGAAGAAAATGTTTCTATGTCCTGTTGGATATACATATAAGGAATACTATGTTTATCTAACCAATCTTTAAATCTAAGTTCAGCCTCATTACTTTTTCTTTTATATTCTCCAATTCCTGTATCCACTCTTACCCCTCAATTATTCATTATTAACAGAGTTAATTATTTAAATTTATCCAATATTTAAGTCATTCGCAACGAAGTAAGCGTAGTTTTTTATCATCATAAATCTGAGAGGCACTGTAGTTTTTGCAATAAATATCTGCGAAGCAGAGTAGATGTCCGAAGGACTAGAGAGGGGGCTTGTTTTTGGTTCTTTTTCTGAAAAAGAAAGCTTTTCTTAAAATTATCCCAAATTGTCTTGTAAATGAGAAAAATATATATTTTGGCGGCAACATCCAGAATTACAGCTAGTTTTCACAACACCAAGCAGATTTAATCCTAATCATTATTCCAAAGGTTATACTGACACCCATATAATAGATTTAAGTCTCAAATACCCACAATAGATTATTAAGCCCCCTCTATCTAAATATAAAAACTTAGGAGAACAAAGTAAACCACCTAACAACTTCCCAAACAAACCTTTCCCTTCAAACCATTTCTTTTCTCTATTGAAAATAAATGAAATTAGGTCTTTTTTAATTATTTACTATATTGAAAGTTTATTGAAATGATGATTTAACGCCGTTAAGCACTTGTGAGTAATTTTAGCTTATCCTAACAATCTTCCTAGTCAAGCTTCGATGGACATAAATCGAGAATTCTTTTTCAATCTTGAATCCTGAAGCTTTAAGCAGCTTTTTATGATCAACATAGCTTGGGAAGATTATGACTGCATTATATTTCAGTATTTTTCTCAGCTTTTTCAGGAATTTTAGATAGAATTGCCCAAGATTTTCGGTAAAATTCTTTTTTTGCATCTTTAGATTGAGTTTATTGGAGTTGTTCTGCAATGATTTTTTATTATATTTCAGATAAACATTTGAGTTAAGGCCGTAAGGCAGGTCTGTAATTACATAATCAGGTTTACCGCTTATGCTCAAGGCGTTTTTATTGATGACTTTTGCATTTTTTGTCTTAAAATGCTTTAGATTTTCTTTGCATCCTTTAATCATGAACTTGCTGATGTCAATACCGGTTGTTTTAATTCCCATCAATCCTGCTTCAATCATGAATCCGCCTGTGCCGCAGAACGGATCAACTAGAGTTTCATCTTTAATTCCTGAAATGTTAATCAAGGCCCTTGCAACTTTCGGATGCAATGATCCAGGATGGGAAAAAGGCCTTAAATGGGCTTTTCTTGACTCAAAATCCTCTTTGTTTTCTTTTAGCAACAATCCACAATAAACTTCCTCTTTAATGAAAAATAATCCAATATTTGTTCTTGGGTTTTCCAAATCAACTTTTGGTTTTTTAAGCGAGTCCCAAATATATCCTGCAAGATTCTTTTCAGAGAATTTTTTATTTTTTAAATTTTTTTTATTATTATGGTTTTTTTCATTGTACTCGTATAAATTACTTACTCTTAAGCAGAAATTGTTCTTGTATATGCTGTTCCAATCATATTTTTTAATTGTCTTGATTAAATCTTTAATTTTACATTCAAATAGAAATTGATGAATCTCCTTAGTTAAAGCAAGCCTTTTGCTTAACTTATTTAAAGATTTTTTATCAATATCAACAATCAATAACCTATCAATAATTTTACAATCTTTAACATCAAATAAACTAAGAACTTCTTCTTTAGCTAATCCGATATAATCTCCCGATAATAAGAATAAATAGTGCATATTAAGAAGTTAATTTGACTGGCTTATACTCTATTTCTACTGGTTTGCTATTTTGCAGCAAATTTACGATTCTAGCCTGGCCAAAACTATCTACTTTTGCTTCAACGGTTATATTCCTTGTAGGTACATCCGCGTTTCTTTCAAAGAAAAATTGCTCAATTCCGAACTCCAATCTCATACTGTCATCAAATGTTCTTCTGAATATCCCCCTTATAAATATGCCTTGATCTGGTTTTGTCAAAGTTGCCTGTTCCATCCTCCATATGCCATCTTCATCAGGGTTTAATGCTACATATACCTTGTCACCTGGTTTTGCATCTTCTATTGCTGGGACTGTGCTGATTTCATAATTAATGGTCATGTATTGGCCTCTGAAGGGATCAAAAGGATCAACTGGTCTCGTAGCCAGGACAATTGTAGTGCCTGTAAGAAGCGGCCAGGACAAATATAAGATAAATGATCCGGCAATCCCCAGAAGTACGATTAATGCAATAATCAAGCGAGTATAGTGGTTCATTTTGCTTTTCTTGTTTTTGCTATAAGATTTTTCCTCCATCTTTCAATGAACCAACCACCAACAAGCAAAACAATGCCGCCGGAAATGAATATGATGGCTAAGCTTGTATATCCCCACAAATCCATGATAAATCCGATGTATCTTGTCACTATGTCCAATGCAAAAAACACAATTCCTAAATTGATTATCTGCGTGGATTTTTGCCAGGTTCCATACCCTATCACTGCAAGGATAAGGAATATGAATGCAATGTTTATGACAATCCAAATTGCCCAATTTACCAAAGGCGCATTAGACCCGCCACCAAAAATATAATTATTTGAATCCTCAACAGCGAATGATGTAATTCCGATCAAAATTGCCAATACCACTATTGTGGCAAGTACAACTGATATCTCTTTTTGGGATATGTTCTTGGATTTTAGCGATCTGGCAATGCCTGCTATCAAGGAAACTACTGACAATAAAACCAATAAAATCAGGAAAATGACTGCGGGAGTTGAGCTGGCTGATTCTTCCGACCACATGTAAGGGATAAATGCCTGGAAACTTAGAACATAAGTAAAAGCTAAAAAATAAAAAATTGTCCATATCCGATAAACTGCAGCAAATTTATGCTTTGCAGATTTGTGCAACAAGCTTAAGCCGTACAATAATACCCCTGTTGCTAAAAAGTAAAAAGCCAATATTCCAGAAGATACCATATCTCCAGAAGATACTCCGAATGCAACAAATTGGAGTACCAACCAGATTATAATTTCAACGAGAGCTACTATCAGGCTTATAGGTGAATCAAAAATATAGGCAGATGCCAATACACCGACCCATGCCAATAAGAATAACCATGCAGTTCCCTGAACTGTAGTTTCAGTGGCGAATATCTGCGCTATCAAAAAAATGCTTAGTGTATAGAGCAATGAACCCAACACGAGCAAGGCTTTGGCTATACCAGGATAACCTTTAACCCGCAACATAGTGCCTGAAACAAACGCAGCAGACGTTGCTAAAAGAAGAATGAAAATCTTCACAGCAGCTGGAAATTGATGCCAGTTCTGGGCTATCAACCAAGCTATTCCTAATGAAATAAGAACAGAGCCTATTACTGCAACAATTGTCCCAAATGATGCAGCCCCTATTTTATTTTTGAACATTGTTAGCAAAATTAAAATTACCTATTTTTAGTGTTGTATAGGATGTAGTATAAAAATTTAACCAAAATTATACTATAACAAAAATCGTAATATCGATTTTATTTATTTTCCATATAGAAACAAAAACTATATAAATGAGTAAGTCAAAATGATTTTCATGAAGAAAGGCAGGCCAATAAAGTCAGAGATAAGGCAGAATGTTGTGGAGATACTTCATTATATCCCTAAGGCTTATGGATATGAACTCTACAAGGTTTATGTTGCAATATTTCCAAAAGTTACTTTGAGAAGCATATATTATCATCTGAAAAAGGGTGTTGACTTGGGAGAATTTCAAGTAAACAAGGTTGAAAAAGAAAAAGGCAATTATTCCTGGGGCGGGGAAGCTGAGAAAATATATTATGCGCTTGGCCCAAATGCAAAGCCAACAGGCAATGATAGAGTCAAGGAGTATGTTGAGAGCAAGAAGCAACAATAATTCTAACTGAATAAATTAAACAAACCAAAACCAGATGCAATATTTATTAAAATAATGATAAGGAATACCATTCCGATATAATACCAGATCTTATTGCCTTTTTCTTTGCCGAAATATCGTACAAGCGGAAGCTGCAGCATTCTGCCTCCATCAAGAGGGCCTATAGGGACTAAGTTAAACAAACCAATGCCTAAATTTAAAATCACCAGAATAATGAACAATCCATAAATCCATATCAATGCATTTGGCAAGAACTCACCATAAGTTGCTTTTACATCATCTTCTATTTTTGTTTCCTGCTCAAGATAAGCCCCGATGTAAGCCAGACTTTGATTTTCGGGATTTTTTGCGAGCTTTATTTCATAAACCGATTTGTCAGTCTTTATTTTGACAGTTTCACCAGGTTTTTTCTCTCTTAACGCATCTGATAAATTTTTTACATATGGAGTTGGTATGCCATCAACTTGTTGTATTATCTCCCCGATGCCTATTCCGGCGCTTTCAGCAGGGAATTTTTGTCCTTCGACATAATTTGTAATCTTTACTCCATTTGGCTGCACAATTCCATCTACTAATGGATTCAAAGCAAAAGAAACAACTGCCAGAAACAAAAATGCTATTATGATGTTTGAGAAAGGCCCTGCAGCAAAAACACTTAATTGTTGTTTATATGGTTGCTTTATCAATGATTTTTCATCAGGCTCGACAAACGCAGCTGGTATTATGGGTACAAAAAAATTCTTGTATGCAGATATTAAAAATAATACTATTCCAACTGTAAGCCAGAAATCCGTTGAGAATTTTAAAATTTCAAATGAACTGAAAGCAGCTATCAAATCAAAATTCGACGCTTTCAATTTTATGAACATTGAAAAAATAATCAGCGATAAGCCAATACCCTTGAAACTTGATCCCACAAAAGCAAGACCGCTCGATTTAACCTTGATATTATGGGCTCTCGCTATTAATCCATGAGAAAATTCATGCACGACAGCGATAATAAATATGGATATTATCCAATAAAAGAAGGGAACAAAGAAAACCCCTTTAGCTCTAATGGGCAATACTAATCCAGCTCCTGCAACAGCATCTGGTTTTGTGAACAGGTCAAATACATTGACAACTAACAGAAATCCAATAAACACCATACCCAGAAATCCTATCACTACCCCCAAATATCCAATCACTATGACTAATTTTCTGTACCTCTTGGCTGCAGAGTCCATCATCCTTAAACCCCATGTTGTCTTGTACATGGAGAAATTAAAGAAGTCATTCAGGAAATGCTTTGTATCAAGTTTCTTTCTCTTTGCGTATATAATAAATGTCAGAATTATGATAAATATGATTGCAGCAACAGATTGAAAATCAACCATTTTACTTCTTTCTTACTGCCTTGAAAGCCTTGCTTCCGCATCTTCTGCAGCTAACCTTTCCCTGGATAATCTTCATGTTGGGAGTCTTAATCTTAGTCTTGCATTTTCTGCAGACAAAAACATTCCTGAACTTCCTTATTTCAGCTTCTGGAAACTTGACCATATTTATTCACTTTTTACTTGCTTTATTACTTTATCTTCCAATATCGTCCAGTACAGCACTGAAGAGCCTTCAACAACCTGACCTTTGAATTCATCTGGAATTTTCATGTCAAATGTCTCATAAGTTATAGAGTCCATTACAGTTGCTGTATCATCCTGTACTGACAATACCTGTGCTGTCTTTTTTTCAATTATCGGGACTTCAACATTATCGTGTCCCGGCATAACTACGATTCTCTTTTTTTCGTCAACCAACCCGATTGCAGATACTCTTGCTTTTGCATGGCCGTGTTTTCCCGGCCTTGAAATCTCAACATCAACAACCCGACACGCTGCGCCTTCAAGAATTACATAGTTGCCTTTCTGCAAACTAGTAGCATGGGTCATTTTTGTTGCCATAAGATCACCTTTTTAGGTTTAGATTAAGTAAGTAATTTATAAAGATTGTGTTAAACAAGAATTAATCTTTAACAGCTAATTTTATATCTTCTGCCTTTACTGTTTTTCTTCCGGCATGTACTGCAAGCTTTATTGATTTTGAAGCAATTTCGTTTGCCAAATCTTCTATCGTATTTTTCAAGGCAACTTTTGCTTTGTCAGAAACTCTTTCTGCACCGCCTTGTTTTAATATCTTTTCCATTGCAGCTAACGGAAGAAATTTATCGCTCATTTAATCACCTATTTTTCGAAATAGAGAAGAATATATAAAGTTTTTGAATTAGAAGGACAAAATAGCTCTTTTTAGGCTAAATCTATGCTTTCTTGCCATTTTTGATATTTCTTTTTCGACTAAGTCCCTATCTTTAAATTTTGCTTCCATCCTCTTGAATTCAGGGCTATGGTGCAATGACCTTCCATTTTTATTCTGAAACTTGAATTTTTTATGCAACATTTCGTGATACATCACATAATCCAACAATTCCTGTTGGGCATTCTTGAATATCGTACTAATTATTATGGTATCTGTTCCGTATTCATAAGATCCTAATTTGGAAGTTGAATCACTACCCCATTCTAAATTCGGAATATCAAGCATCCCATAAAAATAAGCGTCATTAACCCTGTCAAAGGATTGTTCCAGGATTTCATCAGTCTTTGTCTTTGGAATCGCCAGATGAACATTTTTCATGAACAGATTGTACAGTTCAATGTTCATTGATTTTTTTTTGTCTTTTAGAATTTTTGTCATTAATTCCTGGATCAATCCAATTTGGATGTCCTTGCTTATTTTTTTCCAGTCTTTGCTTAAATGAAATGTCAAGTTGTTTCCATACAATCTTGCATTTGCATTGTATGCCTTAAATTTTCTGGAATATTTGAGAGAAACATCATATTTTAGCGGTTTGTCTGGATAAAGTTGTTGGAATGCCTCTTTTATTAGGGATGACATTTTTACGTATGCACTTCATACCTTAATATAGCAGCTACTTTTCCCAAATCTCTTAGTTGAACACCTTCTCTTGTTTCAGTTGATATGATTTTAACAGTTGAACCAACTGGTTTTGCCATGTTTTCCAATTCTTCAATTTTTTCATCAGAAAGGGCTTCTGATAACAGTAAAGTATCTACTGCGCCCATTTGCAGTTTATTTTTAACATCATTTTCCCCATAAGAAACTTTGTTCTGCTTTGTGGCAAGCAGTTCAAGGAACTTTCCTACAATCTTTTTTTCATCTGTTACCTCTTCCTTGGCAAGGACATCCTGGCTTTTTTCCAGCAGCTCCTCCAAGCCAAATTCCTCTGTGTAGCTTAAATCCCTGATTGCGATTATTTTCTTTTTTACTTCGTTTGTTATGAAATCACCTTCAACAAGATCATATTTAGTAGGGCCAGGGCCGCCAACAATGATTCCCTTCAATCCTTCCATGGTGAGAAAAGCTTCCTTCATATACTCCGCAACCTTCTTGTAATGGTCTTTTGCAGCACCCTCTATTAATCTGCTAAATCTTGCTGCACTTTGACCGCCAGCCTTAAACTTTCCAGGTACCTCAGAATGAGTTTTAACTATTGGAACGATTGTTTTTCCTTTTAACAAAGCAATATTGGCATCCCTTCTGTCCATTACAACCAAGCCATATACTTCTTTTGATTCAAGCATATCTCTCAGAATATCAAGAACAAATTCCTTATCACATCTGTAAATTCTAGTTTTTAACGGGACTGGAGGTTCTATGCTCCAAACCTGAAAATCATGCTGGCCTTCTCTTTTTGCCACATTTCCTGAAAACACAACTAATCCATTTGGTGGGGTTCTTTTGAACAATTTCAGGTGCTGGATCATCCTTTCTAAAGCGTCTGTAACATTCTTTCTTGTGGCAGAAGATTTGATGTTTGAGGCAGTGCCCTGCTCCTGAGCAAGATGATTGATTATCTTGTTAAGGTCATAGTTCTGAGGGATGTACACACTAACCAATTCTGTGTGCCTTCCCCTATATTTTTCCAGTTCCTTCACGAATTTCTTTAAATGAAATCGCTGCGCTTCTGTCAGTGCCATATTAAGTTAAAAATATCAGTGGTTTATAAAGATTACAGTATTGTACTTAAACGACCTTAACGATAGATTTAAAAATGAGGGATTAATCCTTTTAAAGAGGGATATAACCGCCTTAAGCAAGGGGCTGTAGTGTAGCTTGGTTAACGTGATTTATTTGCGTTAGAGCAACTATCATTTCTGGTTTGGGTGGGCGAAGAGGATACGCTTCGCAGATAAAAACCAGACGACCCCGGTTCAAATTAGCCTTTTCATAAAGAGGGGCTGCGAAAGTCCGGGCAGCCCCATTTAATACAAAAAAATGAAAGCAGAAGAAAAACTAGGATCTGTCAAAAGATTTGGGACAAGGTACGGAAGAAAAACTAAGCTTAAATTCTCTAAAATTGAGGCAGAGCAGAGAAAACTGCATAAATGCCCTTACTGCAACAAGATTGCTGTTAAGAGAGTTGCTGTAGGAATATGGAACTGCAAAAAGTGCAATACTAAATTTACAGGCAAGGCATATTCTGTTACTAAGAAGATCATAACTAAAGAAACAGAAGAAATGGCTGAAGAGCCCGAGGTTGTGAAAGAAGAAATGCAAGAAACTGAAGAAGCTAAAGAGGAGGTATAATGCCAGACTACAAATGTTTTGATTGCAACAAGAAAGTATCGATGGACTACCTGAGAAAAAGAATTAGGTGTCCTTATTGCGGAAGCAAGATACTTTTTAAACAAAGAAGCGTAACTACAAAGGTGAAGGCCAAGTAAAATGGATGTTTCAAAGGAGACCGAACAGAAAATAAGCCAGCTCCAGATGTTTGAGCAGAGCATGCAAAGCTTTCTTGGGCAAAAACAGCAGTTTCAAGTCCAGCTTGTTGAGATTGAATCAGCTTTGAATGAACTTGACAATACTGAGAAAGCGTATAAGATTGTAGGAAGCATAATGGTCCAGTCAGACAAAAATGAGCTGAAAGCAGACCTGAAGTCAAAGAAGGAAATGCTTGAGCTGAGAATAAAAACAATGGAAAAGCAAGAATCTCAGGTAAGGGAAAAGGCTTCAAAATTACAGTCTGAAATTCTGAAGAAAATTAAAAAGGAAGATTAATCATGCAAAAAATGACACCTCAAATTAGCGAAGTAGACACTGTGGTAAACAACCTAAGCGAATTGCAGGAAGACGCCACTGTGCCAAGAAATGTCAGAATTCAGATCCAGAATACCATAAAGAATCTAAAGGCAAATACCGAATTGCCGATAAAGGTCAATAAGGCATTGAACGAGCTTGATGAGATTTCAAATGACGTTAATCTGCAGTCTTATGCAAGAACCCAAATATGGAATGTAATGAGTGTGCTTGAGAAATTACATTAAATGAAATATGCTCATTTGCTAAAACTGACTGTTTTTTCTCATGAAAATGAAGATAGCGAATCTATACTAGATGCTTTCTTGAGTTTTTTTCCATTTAATCTTGAAGATAATAAGATTTCTATGAAAAAAACCAATGCCAGCGGATTTAGTGAGACAAAAATAGAGATATTTGAAATAATATTGACAAAAAACAATCTGATAAACCAATTTCTGGATAATCTATTGGATAAACTTGATGAAAACCAGAAAGAAACAATTTTAAGGCAGGTAGAGTCAAGACTTGATAACAATTTAGACCTGTTTTTGAGATTTGACAAGGATTCCTGGATTAAAGATAAAAAATTATTATTAACAGATTCTGGTAAGTGCTTTCACTTAAAGATGAGTGTCGCTGCTTTTCCAAAGAAAAGAGAGGTAGCTTTAAATGTTATAAAAGAATTGTTGTCTAAATAATAAAAATAAAATGCCAAAAATAAAGCTTGCACCTTCAATACTCTCAGCAGATTTCTCCAAAGTAAATGACGAAATAAAGCAAGTTGAGAAATATTCTGATTTAATCCATATTGACATCATGGACGGCATCTTTGTTCCGCCAACAACAGTTGACTCTGATTTTGTTAAAAAAATAAAAACAAAAGTTCCATTAGATGTTCATTTGATGGTGCATGAGCCAAGCGATTCATATTTGAAAGGATTTATTGATGCAGGAGCTAGTTCAATTACTATACATGAAGAAGCTTGCAAAGATCCTGCAAAACAATTAAGTTTTATCAAGAAAAATGATATTGGAGCTTCTATTTCTATCAAGCCAAAAACACCATTGGATAAAATCAGGAAATATCTGGATATGGTTGATATGGTTTTAATAATGACTGTTGAGCCGGGATGGGCGGGGCAGAAATTTATCCAGTCAACAATGGAAAAAGTCAGGGAATTGAGACAATTGAAGCCAAATCTCGACATTGAAGTAGATGGCGGCATAAATCCTTACACTGTCAGAACTGCTTATGATGAAGGCGCCAATGTATTTGTAGCTGGTAACGCTATTTTCGGCAAAAAGGACAGGGTAGCTGCAATAAAAGAGATATTAGGTAGTTTGAAATGACCTATATTAAAAAGATTTAAATAAATATGAACAAAGTTTATGCTTATGAAACATAAAATCATCGATCCATGGGGTTCTGAATTATTGGAGAGCTATGAAAAGATAATCAAGGATTTTGGGCTGGAAATATTCAATCCTAAGCTTTTCCCAAAGCCAAACAGAATCATGAGGCGAGGCGTTGTTTTTGCAGGCAGGGATCTAAAAATAATTTCTGATGCTATCAAACACAAGAAAAAATTCTATGTTCTTAGCGGGATCATGCCAACAAATGAAAAAATTCATTTTGGCACTAAGATGGTTGTGGAAAATATAAAATATTTTCAGGATCACGGTGCTGAAACTTATATTTTAGTCGCTGACTTGGAAGCTGCCTCTACAAGAGGAGTAACTTTGAATGAAGCAAGGAAAAGGGCCCTTGATTTTCACATTCCTGCTTATGTTGCTTTGGGGTTAAATCCTAAGAAAACAAATTTTTATTTTCAATCAGAAAATAGGGACGTTATGAATAATGCTTATGAATTCGCAAAGAAAATTACAGTTAATGAATTTAAAGCAATATACGGCAGTGCAGATCCTGGCAAAATAATGGGTGCAATTACTCAAGTTGCTGATATTTTGTATCCTCAATTCAAGGAAAGAAAACCAGGAATTATCCCTGTTGGAGTTGATCAAGATCCACATATAAGATTGACAAGGGATGTTGTCAAGAGATTCAAGGAAAGAAGATTTTTTTTACCATCTTCCATTTATCATAAGTACACGCCATCATTGGATGGAGACTTGAAGATGAGCAAATCAAAGCCTGAAAGCTGTATAGAACTTCCAGAGGATATAGCATCTGTTAATAGAAAAATAAAAAGGGCATTATCAGGAGGAAGAGATACTTTAGAAGAGCATAGGAAGCTTGGAGCTATTATAGAAAAAGACATGGTTTTTGAGCTGATGAAGCAACATTTGGTAGAAGATGATAAAGAGCTTAATAAAATATACAAAAAATATAAGTCCGGAAAAATGACAAGCGGTGAGCTAAAACAAATTGCTTGCGATAAGATGGAAAAATTCATGGGCAATTTTGTAAAAGGCGTTGAACAGGCTAGAAAGCACATTAACAGGCTAAATTTCGTTAAATTTAAATAAGATAAAAGAAAGAGTACAATAAATCAACAAAAATGCTAGGAAATAAACGAGGTGAGCACTTTAGACTTGCTATGTTAGTAATAGTTGTTTCAATTGCTATTTCTCTAATTGCTTTTATAAGTGCGAATAGTAAGATAACTGGTTTCACAACAAGCACTTCAAGTGATGCTAATTCAGGAACAAGCTTGAGAGAATATGATGATGTAAATTCATTGGAGACCTTAGCTGCCGGCAGCTACTATGTAGATGGAGATGGCATCGTATATTGGGTGGATGATGAGTCAAAGCCAGCTGTAGCTAAAGTCAAATTTGTTCAAGAAAGCCAAAAAAACAGGCAGATTTACGTAGATAACAACGGCAATATAGGTTACCTGATTGGATAAAAAGCGGTGAGAATATGCATAAAGAATTCAATGTAGCCCCTTTGTCAGGAGGTTACATGATTACAGCCATTGTTGGTTTTTTAGTTTCTGCGTTTTATATTGCTCCTAATTCAGCAACATGGGGTTTTACTTTAGTTCTGTTCTTTATTTTGATGTTTGTTGCTTCCTTGATATCAATGACTTATGCGCCAACTGACTGGCCATTGAAGATGGACAGAAGAAAGCTAAGATGACAGATTATTTTGAAATAATACTGAGACTAGTTCTTGCTGTTGTAGCTGGAGGTTTGATAGGGCTTGAAAGAAGAGTTGTTAATAAACCCGCTGGTGTAAGAACGCATATGCTTGTCAGCCTTGGATCTGCCTTGTTTGTCTTGATAACCCTTGAAACACTTCCCAGTGAAGGAGGGAGGATTATTGCCGGGATTGCAACAGGAATAGGATTTTTGGGTGCCGGCACTATTTTTCAGGCAAAAGACGCAGTTCATGGCTTGACAACAGCTGCGTCAATCTGGGTTGTTGCTGCAGTTGGCTTGGGAATCGGGCTTGGCCATTACTTGATGACCATTACTGCTGTTGTTTTGGTTTTGATAATACTTCAGCTGAATAATTTGGAGCATTTTGGTAAGAAGATAGTGAAGTGAAAATAGAAATTCTAAAACTCAAAAATTTTCTTTGGTTTTGGCAAAGCTGTTGGTGCTGAGCCACCGTGCCATGTGTATCGTGGCCTTACCCTTATTGGGTATAATTTTTCATTTATGTCGTCAAAGACAATAGCAGCGCCTTCCTCTGATGGCAGCATATTAAGCTGCTTGTCGAGGCCTTCACGCATGTAGCTCTGCATCAAGCCGCCTAAAGCCTGTATGTCAATATTAGCTGTAATTCTGTGTGCAATAACAACATCTGATTGGGTAATCACATCTGTATGGATCTTTCCAGGCTGCTGAGATCCCAAAATCAGGGAAATTCCGGGCTGTCGGCCTTCCCGAAGCACAGTAATCAAAGGTGCTGTTGCAGGCGTCTTTCCTTTGTTCGGTAAAAATTCATGGGCTTCATCAATTATCAGCCATACTATCGGCTCCTTCTTGATTTCTTTTTCTTCATGGAAAAAATGAATCTCTTCGGAAATCGAGGCTTCTTCTTCTGCTTTTCTTGCAGTCATTCTTTGTTCAAATAATTTTTGAGCAACCAACCCAATAACAAGACTTCTTAGGTTTTCAGTTCCCGAAGTTGTTGTGTATGCACTTACATCCAAAATAGAAATCTGGCCAGGCACTATCAAGTCTTCAATCAAAGTCCCTTCCTTGCTAAACAATCCCCATTTTTCTGCAACCAAAAACCTGTTTTCAACAGCATCTTTTATATTTTTTTCAGATCTGTCATCTTTTTCCAAGGCTTTTACAATATCCTTGATGTCATAGTCGGAATTTTCTTCCTTTAGATCATTAACAACCCTTTCAATTAAAATTCCAATAGGCTGGGTTATAGAAACTTCAAAAATCATGCACCATTCATCAGCACTTATTTCGCTGGTTTTGATTGAGAACGGAAAATCAGTCGGAATTCCCTTTTCTTTGTATTCATTATAAAATCCGACTGGAGTAAAAATATGGACATTTAACCCTTTGCTTTCAATATTCCAGGAATCAACAAGTTCTTTTTCCTTGTTGTTTGGGTATTTCATAGTCCAATAAATTCCCATTGTATCGAGCATGACAACAGCAAGATTGTCTTTTATTTCTTCAGGCAAATCATAAATTCCTTCTGCTATGACTCCCATGCTATAGCTTTTTCCCGATCCTCTCTTGCCGACGATAAAAACTACATGGGATTTTGCAACATCCAAAAAAACCTTGTTTGATAAAGAAACAGTCTGGCCCATTTTGACATAGTGCTTGCCGATGAATACAGAGCCTTGGGTTCCATATTTTTCTTTCTCAATATCACTTCTGCCTACAATGATGTCATACATAATTGATTATACTTGCAGTATCTTATAAATGCTTTTATTGAAACTTATTAGTAATAAAATTATCAAATTATAGTAGAAAGATTTATCTATTAGCTTATTCCTGCTTTTATAATTCTCATGAACGACAGAAGTCAGAAAGAAAGACTAGAGCAAGAACTTAGGTTTCTAAAAGAGAGCTTTGAAGCTGAGGTTATAAGTAAAGAGGAATACGAGAAAGGAAAGAAGAGAATTGAGCAAAAACTAAAAGGCATTCAAAATTCAAAAAATGAAGAAAATAACAACGAATCAAAAAAATCAGATAATACTGACAATTCAATCGAGACTAAAGAAAAAGAAAAAATCATTTTATTGAAAGATGAGCCTAAGAAAGAGGATAAGCAGGACAAGACCAATGATAAAGAACAAAAAGAACCCACATCAGAAACAACAGAAGTAAAAATTGATGACGAGAAAAAGGAAAACAAATTGGCTAAATATGCAATAATTTTTATTGTTCTGGCTCTAATAATATTTTTTTCATATTCTATAATAAAACCGGATGACGAAACACAAAATCAGGTAACCCATGTAGAAATTACAGACAATGTAAACATAATAAATGACCTGGAGTTTGATCCTTTATGCAGGTCAGACGAAGATTGCCGACAGGATGGAAAAGAAGGTTTTTGTTCAAACCCTAGGACTCTAGATGCAAAATGCGAATTTAAGGATATAGTAAAAACAAATGTCGTTGTTATAAATGACAGAAAGAACTGCTTTAACTGCGATACTCAAAGAGTTTTAGGAATTTTAGAGAATTGGTTTGATGAAATAAATGTCGAAGAAATAGATTACAATAAATATGAAGGCAGAACCTTAGCAGAGAGTGTTGATGCGAGACTGCTGCCAGTCTACATTTTGGACGAGAATGTAACACTTAAACCAGCATTTGAGCAGTTTAAGCAGGCTTTCATACAAAAAGATGGCATGCATGTATTAAGCGAGAATGCGGCAGGTTCATCTTACTATTTTGATCGCGAGGAAGTTCCAAATAAGCTTGATATATTTATAATAGAAGGTGATACAGCAAGCAAAAAAGCTCAAGACAATCTTAAAGAATTTCTCGATGCTTTCAAGGATGTTGATTTAGGCACACATTCATCCAATGATAAGCTTGCAGAAGAACTCGGAATCAGAACATTCCCTACATTCTTGGTGAATAATAAAGTTAAATTCAGCGGCATACATCCGGCAGATACCATAAAAAATAATTTCTGCAGTTTAAACAAGCTGGAAGATTGTGATAAAGGACTG
>CEPX01057061.1_pt1 | contig 48241 bp, 37 predicted proteins | sample 361361 | NCBI WGS metagenome assembly CEPX01 (sample SAMEA2619974, study PRJEB7988) | marine metagenome | biome: marine biome (ENVO:00000447); feature: mesopelagic zone (ENVO:00000213) & marine oxygen minimum zone (ENVO:01000065); material: "saline water (ENVO:00002010), including plankton...
GCCACACATAAGTTATAGTGAGCTTAAGGATTGGGCCTTTTGTGCATTTTATCACAAACTAACAAGAGTTGATAAAATCGACGGGTTTAAAGGAAACGCATTCACAGCATTCGGAACGGCAGTTCATAGTGTGTGTGAAAAGAAGCTACTTCAAGAAGATACTAGCGAAGACTATTTTATCCAGCAGTTTGAAAAATGTTTAGAAAAACTTGATGATGATATCGAAGTTGATAAAAAACTTGTGGCAGATATGCGTACTCAAGGAAAAAAGATTCTTCCGGAGATCGAAGACGCACTAACTGATTATTTTGGCAAATATGAAGTATTGGCTGTGGAGCTTCCATTAATGGAAAAAATTAGTGGCGAAGAAGAATTTAAATTTAAAGGTTATATTGATGCTATCGTAGCAACACCTGATGGGAAAGTTCATATTTTTGATTGGAAGACATGCTCGTGGGGCTGGGATGCCCGCCGTAAAAATGATAAGATGACAACCTATCAATTGACACTCTACAAACATTTTTTTGCACAGAAAACAGAAACCGATCCTAAACACATTGAAACACATTTTGCTTTATTGAAAAGAACAGCAAAGCACAACAGAGTAGAGTTTTTTCGTGTCACTAGTGGCCCAAAGAAAACTCAAAATGCTCTTAAATTATTAAATATGGCGCTTTGGAATATTAAGAAAAATCGCTATATCAAAAATAGATTATCATGTACAGCAGGCTATGGCTGTAAATTTTACAAAACTAAACATTGCCCATAAGGAAACAAATGGAAAAGATAAAGATATTAACATTATCAGATCACCCTCTTTCACCTAGTGGTGTGGGTACCCAAACAAAATATTTTATTGAAGCGCTTTTAAAGACAGGGCGCTATCAATTTGTGTGTCTTGGCGGCGCGATGAAGCACCTCGACTATAACCCACAGCTAGTTGACCCATGGGGCGAAGACTGGCGAATATTCCCAGTAGACGGCTATGGAAGCCACGACATAATAAGATCTGTTCTGCAGAAAGAAAAGCCTGATATTTTATGGTTTATGACAGATCCAAGATTTTATGGATGGTTGTGGGAGATGGAAAACGAAATTCGACCATTGATACCGATGGTTTATTATCATGTTTGGGATAACTTCCCTGCTCCTCAATATAATGGCAAATTTTATGATTCCACTGATGAGGTTGTTTGTATCTCAAAGGTAACACACGAAATTGTAAAAGAGGTTTCACCAAATGTGTCATCGCGTTATTTGCCACATGCTGTAAATTCAGGAATTTATCACAAATTTAAAACTAAAGGAAAAGTAGAACAAGTAGAGACCGTAAGAAGTCAAATCTTACAAGGAAAAAACTTAGATAGAAAGATATTTTTTTGGAATAATAGAAATGCACGTAGAAAACAATCTGGAACACTAATATGGTGGTTTAAAGAATTTTTAGATGACGTTGGCCACGATAAAGCGACTCTTTTGATGCATACAGACGCAAGGGATCCTCACGGACAAGACTTACCTCACATAATCGAAGTTTTGGGCATCGACCAAGGCCAAATATTGCTTTCGACCCAGAAGGTCTCCCCAGAGGATTTAGCAGTTATATATAATGCCGCGGACTTTACCATTAATATTTCAGATGCAGAAGGGTTTGGCTTAGCCACTCTTGAGTCTTTGACCTGTGGAACACCCATTATTGTGAATATGACGGGGGGCTTACAAGAGCAAGTGACAGATGGAGAAAATTGGTTTGGATTTGGAATCGAACCGGCATCCAAGGCAGTCATCGGATCGCTCCAGGTGCCTTATATATATGAAGACAGAATATCACAAAAAGATTTTCACAACACGCTTAAAAAGGCTTTAAATTTAAATGCTAAAACTTATAAGAAAATGTCAATTTTAGGCCGTGAGCACGTAAGAAAAAATTATAATTTTGAAAATTATGAAAAAGAGTGGGTTAAATTAATGGACGAGATAGTAGAAAAATATGGCTCATGGGAAACCAAAAAGGGCTATAAACGTTGGCACCTGCTAGAGGTGGCATAATGAGTAAAAAAGTATTATTAAGGGGCCCTCTTTTAACACGCTCTGGCTATGGTGAACAAGCAAGATTTGCGTTGCGCTCCCTAAGAAGCAGAGAAGATTTGTTTGAGATATACATACAGCCTATCCAATGGGGACAGACATCATGGATATCAGAAGCTGATGAAGAGCGACAATTTATAGATCAAACTATTGAAAAGACCATTGGATATCTTCAACAAGGGGGCCAATTCGATTTGTCGATACAGGTTACAATCCCAAATGAGTGGGAAAAGTTAGCCCCCATTAATATCGGTTACACCGCCGGCATGGAAACTACTAAAGTAGCACCCCAGTGGCTTGAAAAGGGCAATATGATGGATAAGATTATTGTTGTTTCAAGCCATTCAAAACAAATATATGAAAACACTGAATACTCCGCGCAAACTCCTGATGGAACTCCCGTCACAATGAAGCTACAGACTCCGATAGAATATGTCAATTACCCAGTTAAAACTTTTGATAATTTGCCAGAACTTGACTTAGAAATAGATTATGACTTTAATTTTTTGTGTGTTGCCCAGTTTGGCCCTCGCAAGAACCTTTCAAATACTATCCAATGGTTTGTTGAAGAGTTTCATGATGACGAGGTTGGACTAGTTGTTAAATCTAATATAGCACGAAACTGCTTATTAGATAGAAAAAAATTACATTTTGATTTAAAGAATTTTCTTTCGGCCTATCCGGATAGAAAATGCAAAATTTATCTTTTACATGGTGACATGACTGACGAAGAAATGCATAGCCTATATAAGCATCCCTTAATTAAAGCATTTGTTGTCTTGTCTCATGGAGAAGGTTTTGGCCTTCCAATTTTTGAAGCCGCATATACCGGTCTCCCTGTAGTGACTCCCGGTTGGTCGGGCCAATTAGATTTTTTGGTAGATAAAAAAGGCAAAGAACATTTCTACAATGTAGCATTCGATCTTAACCCGGTACAAGAGAATGCCGTTTGGGAAGGTGTTATCGTTGCTGATTCGATGTGGGCCTTCCCCCGGGAACAGTCAGCAAAAGAACAGATGAGACTTTGTTATAATGATGCCGGCCCCCGGCCAAAAGAAAATCAATATGCTCTTCATCTACAGGATACGTTTAGTAAAGAAGGCAAATATAGTGAATTTGTGTCTCAATTAGAATATTTTATAGTCGATGAAAATGATGACTTTTCCTTTTTTGAGAGAGAAAACGTAAAATGAGCAAAAAAGCAGTTATTGTCCAGCCCGGAAAATTGGGGGATTCTTTAATAACGGCCCCTATAGCAAAACATTATGCGGATTTGGGTTATGAAATTTATTGGCCAATACTGGACAACTTTACTTCTATAATAGAAAGATTTGATTATGTAAAGCCCATTAGTTTTAATGTTAGGCTCGATGATGTTAATTACTATTCTAACAAACGAACAAGTTTTTGGACACAAAAAACAACGTGCGGCACCAGATCCGCAGAGTTTTTTAATAATTTTTATAAAACGTTTGATGAGAAAGAATATAAATTTATAGATCCTTGTTTCGCATTCCCTGGCCAGCAACAGGGCCCAGAAAAAATCCAAAAAATTAAAGATTGGGTAGCCTCAGAAAGAAGTTGGATTGCCTTGAAATACGATTTAGCAGATTCCCCATTAAAAAAAAGATGGGCGCTTGAGTATAATAGAAGCATAGACAAGGAAGAGAAATTGTTTGAATTTATAAAGAGCTACGCACAAAAAAAATATGGAAGTGAAGAATATTCTATTGTACATCGATATAACAGTAATATTCTGCCCCCTTATGAAGTTAAAAATCCAATAAACTTTTCTTTTATCAAGGGTTACGAAATTGTAGACTGGCTAAAAGCTTTAGAAAACGCAACAGAAATTGTTTGTGTTGATTCGTGTCTCTGTCATTTTGTAGAAGTGGCGCCCTCCTTGTGGGATACAAAAAAAGTATATCTTGGCACAGAAGAGCCGCACTATACCCCTTTCATGAATAATATTTTATTTAATAATTGGATAAATTTATCGAATAGCGATGTTTCGTATGGGGCTAGCAGCCCCGCTGACCTATGATAATAGTTTTTATAAATGGTTGTTTTGATATTTTGCACAGAGGACATCTTGAATTATTTAAATATGCTCGGACCCTCGGAGATAAAGTTATTGTAGCAATCGATTCTGACGAGAAAGTTAGAAAAGACAAGGGCCCTGATCGCCCCATAAACAATTTAAAAGATAGGAAATTTTTTCTTTCGCGGCTTAAAGACATAGACGAAATTCTAGATTTTGATTCCAGAGAAGAATTAGAAAATTTAGTAAAACAACTAACTCCTGATGTTATGCTAGTTGGCTCTGATTGGCGCGCCAAAACTATAGTAGGCGGTCAATATGCGAAAGAAATTAAATTTTTTGAAAGAATAAGTGGATACTCAACAACAAAAATATTACAAAGTTCTTTTAATAGGGGATAGCTGTGTTGATGTTTATCATTACGGAATTTGCGAACGCATCTCGCCAGAAGCAGCAGTACCTATAATGAAAGAGTTAAGAACTGAAATAATGCCTGGAATGTCAGCAAATGTTGAGGCTAATTTGACAGCTTTTGGTTTAAAAGTTGACCATATTACGAATGAAAAGAAAATACAAAAACATAGATTTATTGATGAAAGATATAATCAACATTTATTACGATATGATACAGGAGAACAAAACTTACTTGAGCCGCTAAATTTAAATGAGCTAAGCGCATGCTTTCGCTCGTTCAAGCTTGATCCTAATAAGCATTATGATGCGGTTATTATTAGCGACTATAATAAGGGTTTTTTAACAGAAGATGCGTGTAAAAGGATTTGCGCACAATTCAAAGAGGTACCAGTTTTTGTTGATACTAAAAAAAATAATTTGACATGTTTTAGTAATTGTGTTATAAAGATTAATGAGAAAGAGTATAAAAATATTAAGGAAAACCCTGTTGACTCTGAGTTTGTGGTGACATTAGGTGACCGCGGCGCATCGTACAAAGAAAAGATCTTTCAAACAGATCCTATTGAAGTTTTCGATGTTTGCGGCGCCGGGGATGTTTTTTTGGCGGCACTAGTACATGGGTTCTTGAACACTAACAGTGTTGAGCAGTCAATTAATATAGCAAACAAGCATGCCAGTTTGTCTGTTTCAAAGATGGGAACTTACGTTTTAACGAAGGAAGATATCGATGATTTATGTGTTTGATATTGATGGCACAATTTGTACAAAAGCAGAGAACTTTGATTATGAGAAGTCTAAGCCTTTGCATGAAAGAATTGAAAAAGTAAACCAACTATATGACGATGGCCACACAATCATTTTTCAAACAGCAAGAGGAATGGGCCGCAGCGGAAACTCCGTTGCTTATGCAAATACAGCATTTTATAAAATGACCGAGGAACAATTAGAAAGCTGGGGTGTCAAATATCATCGATTATTTTTAGGAAAACCTGCCGGCGATATTTATATTGATGACAAAGGAATTAAAGATGAAGACTTCTTTGCCAATGACTCACGTCGATAAAGGCTGGGGTTGGGAACGCTGGGTTGTTAATTGTGAAGAATATTGTGGAAAACTTTTATTTTTTAATCAAGGAAAACGATGCTCATGGCATTATCATAAACTAAAAGATGAAGTTTTTTATTTACAATCTGGTAAAATAATGGTATATTATTCTGATAACGATGATATTTCGCAAGCAAAGCAATTAGTTTTAAGTGCCGGAGAAAACTTCCATGTATATCGTGGGCTTCGACACCAGATGGTAGCACTAGAAGATTCCGAATTATTTGAATTCTCAACACAACATTTTGATAGTGATAGCTATAGGATTATAAAAGGTGATTAAATGGAAATAGATTTAAGAGATACGTCTAAGCAGGAGTTGGTTTATGAAAATCCAAAAACCTTTGTTATAGGCGGTGATATGGGCGATGTTATACATCATTTGCTCTTCATAAAAAAGCTAGGGGGTCACACGTATCATATTGATCCTAGCGGAGGAGAAGATTATATTAGAGAAGGTTATATTAAAAATATGAGCGGTAAATTTAATTTAGATAAAGCACTCTTTTTGCTTCCATTGTTAAAGGAGCAATCATATCTTAAAGATGTTGATTTGTATTCTGGAAAAACAAGCAAATCATATCAAATTTATGATGTAAATGTTAGCGAATTTCATAAAGATGATTTGGGAATAAAAAATTTGGTTTATTTTCATGCTAAAAAATATAATTTAGATATAAAAGATCTAAATGAACCATGGCTCGAAGTTACTGAACCCATAGAAGTTGATTCAAACAGAGATATAGTAATAAATCGCACACTAAGATACAGAGGAAACGATAATCATTATTATTTTAATAGAGAAAAACTCAACGAGCGCGCCGTATTTGTAGGGATCGATGAAGAATATCGCGATTTTGTCAATAGATTTGGCTGTGCAAAAATTCCCTGTGTTGTCACCAACACATCATTAGAATTAGCTAGAGTCATCAAGGGCCATAAACATTTTATTGGAAATGGTTCCCTCGCTGCCTCGATTGCTATTGGGCTTGGTCTTAATATAAACTACGAGTATTGCCCTCATTCCGCACATTATATGTTTCAGCGCGATAATATAAATGTATTTTAGTTCAGCAAATTCAGATAGCTTCAAAACCCACCGGCGAGAAAAATGCAATTCAACATGACTGTAACTATAGCTTCAGAACACGAATTGCCTTATTTGGATTTTGGATTAGAATCTATTCTGGAGAAAACAAGACACGAGGTTAATTGTACTTTGTTTTTGGCAAAATATTCTGATTCGCTCCACGAAGAGAGCGCAAAATTGGCAGAAAAATTTAATATTGCCTATGAACCTCGCGGCGATAATTCTTTACTCCAATATAATAACGAAATGAGACACAAAACTTTTGATATAGATCAGTACGATACTCTATTGACGATACAACCGGATACCGTCTTTTTAAAAAAGAATATTTTTGATGATATCGTAGATAAGGCCTCAGAATATTTTGATGAAAAATATTTTATTTGTGTGAGCAGCGACCACCCAGATGATAGCACGCCTTTGGCTATGGCCTTCCATACGAAACTAGGGTGGGAGAAATACGGCTGTGATGACATTAACTTTTATCCTCAACAAGGCGCTGAACATGATATACATCGGAGATGTTATTTGGCATGGGGGTTGGATCCAGAGAATAAAGAAAAATACAAGGCCAGCCTGGATGGGAAGGTACAGCCCGAATGGTCAGTACGGATTAGAACTCCTTATTTTTTTCATGTAGGGAAGCCATGGAATGGAGATCCCCGCTTGAACTCACCACAATTGATGGACTATGCGGTCCATTATTTTTGTAATAACGTACTAAACCAGCGCTTTCTGTATTATTATTATGAAAAATGGGGCGGCACGCTACTCCAAGAAAAGTATTTGCTGCCTTTCAATAAGGAACAGTATTCTTATCGAATCCCCTTTGAAAGGTGCCAAAATCCATACCCAGAAGCCAAGAGTCCGACATTAAAGGGGCTTATCATATGAGCACCATTGTTATGTGGAGTCATGATATTGCGAAAGTAGACACTCATGAGTATATACTGTTTAATATGGAACGTTTTGGGAGACCTATACGGACAGAGAAATCAGATATCTGCATAGGAGCTAAGTGGTTTGTTAAAGTTTTTACATCTGATAAAACAGTCAAGCAACAAAAAATTTATGACAACATAAGAGAACTTCAAAAGAAAATACTTTGGCTAACCGATGGCCACCACCACGCGCCCGTCCTCACCCAGCCCCAAGACGCACAAAAATATAGAAAAAATAAAATTCACTACTGCCTGCGCACAGATGACGTCAATATGTATATTCTGGATGGCGAAGATGCCGCAGAAAAACTCACAGGTACCTGGACGACCCAAAACAAAAACAACAGGATTATTCATTGCAACTCTGATATGCTTTATTCATGGCACTTCATTGAAGCCTGCGCGAATCCATCGAATGAGAATTTTACGAACTTACTAACCTCTGAGGCTTCATGGTCATTCCCAGTTTTTCATTATAAATTTAGATATAAAAAAGTTTTTAATATTAATAATGAAGAATTTATTGTGAAAGAATTTTTAGTGGCCGATTCCCCTTGGAATTGGAAAGACGTGCAGCTAGCATATAATCCGAACGCCGAGGAATGGAGATCTGAACGTACTAGTTCTTTTCATAAATGGAATGAAAGATATCATGTGACACGCGCCAACCTTGATAAGTTTAGTTGGATTCCGACACAACCCCCCAGTCCTTTGCTCCATGATTATGGAATATTTTATAAAGGGATCGAGTCGGCCCACCCGATAGTGACAATGCCTCAAGCTGAATATATTATTTATAAATTTGAACGAATAGAGGAGACCAAAGAATGAACCCAGCTTTTATAACATATGTCACAGACGATAGAGTTGTTTATTATGGCACCTTTAAGATGATAAGCTCTTTTTACCATTTCCATCCAGATATTCCACTGTATATCACAACTACTAAAGACATCGCCCACGAGGCTCAAAAATATAATCCAATGTCTATGGCCTATATAAATCCTATTATGACAAGGCTTATTGCTGATGACCACGATTTAGTTGTTCATATTGATTCGGATGTTGTTATAACAGATCGTTTAGACGAGATTTTGGAAGGTGATTACGATATTGCGGTAGCAAGAAACAACGCTGATCAAGGAACGGCCGGCTGCGGCCCACCCTATAATTTAAATGGCCAAGTTCCGATACATGAATATGCAAATGCCGGTATCGTTGCGTCTACAAGAAAAGAATTTTGGGACGACTGGGTTGATTCTAATCACAAGAATTTTAATAAGTATCCCATGGGCGAACAAGATAATTTAAACCTTTTAATTCATTCTGGAAAATACAAAGTTAAGTGGCTAGATCCTGTTGATAAGCCATTATATTATAATATTGCGAGCGCGTATGGAGATCCTAAGTGGAATGGCCACCCGGAAAAACACTGGGAAAGTTGGGAGAGGATAGAGCTTAAAGATGAAAAATTATGGTTAGATGGCAAACAAATAAAGATGTTACATTATGCCGGTGGGGACACCTTTGATAAGTTTAACTTTAACAGACACTTCACCCCAGAAGTAAAAGAGCATTTAATGAAAATCTGTCGAATTCCAAGTAAATGCTCTGGCGCTTAATTAAACTTAAATTGGAGAACAAAAATGAAAATTGAGCTATCTATTGCGTTATCTTCAGAAGAAGAACTTAGTTGGCTAGATTATGGTTTAGAATCGATTTTAGAAAAAACAAATCATAATGTTGATACAACTCTTTATCTTTCTAGAATTACGAACAGCTTGCTTCATAAGAGTTTAGCTATAGCAGAAAAATACGATATAAATTTTGAGCCAAGAGGAGATAACTCCCCGTTACAATATCTTAATGAATCTAAACACAGGGCATTTGATATTAACGGCGCCGATTGTACCATATGCCTTCAGCCCGATACTGTTTTTTCAAAAAACAATGTTTTTGATTCAATAATGGATGAAGCTTCCGAATATTTCGATTCCAAATATATTGTTTGCGTATCCAGCGACCATCCAGACGATACGACTCCCCTAGCATTAAATATTACCACTAAGTTAGGATGGAAAATGTATGGATGTGATGATATTAATTTTTCTCCCCATACCGGCACCGAAAGCGATCTTCATAGAAGATGTTACTTAGCTTATGGCCTTGATCCTAACGACAATGAAGCATACATGGGCCCTCTTGACGGAAAAACAACACCGCCCTGGATTCATCGCATAAAAAACAAAGATTTTCTTCATATTGGAAAACCATGGATGTTCCATGACTCCAGAGTACAACATGAGAGGCTTATAAGCTATGCTTTACATACATTTTATGGATGCGTGGTGTGTGATCGCTGGTTCGCCTATTATATAGAAAAATGGGGGAGTCTTGTAGGTGATGAAAGATTTGTGCATCCTTTTGATAATGAAAATAATTCCATTAAGATTGAGTGGGAAAATAGTATCAACCCATACCCAGAAACAAAATATCTTTCTTTGAGAGGCCAAATGATATGAGTCCTGCTTCAATACCAATAATTTTTGAACACGATATAAATAAAGTTGAAAATTTTGATTTTATTTTAGAAAATTTTAGAAAATTTAACTTAATTCGTTATAATAACGAGGGAGAAATTGGAGACTGCGCTTTCGGAGATTATTATGTTTATGTATTTTCGTCTGATGAAAACACAACAAATATATTAATTGATGATATTTTTAATCAACTAAAGACCGCCGCCAAAAGGCTTTTTAATATTGAAGTTTATCAGTTTAAAAACAGACAAGAAAAAAATAATTTTTTTATGAGTATTTGTGAAGACGAAACCCGTGCACTATCCGATAGAAAAGTTATTTGTTTAGAGTCAGATATGCTTATAAGTAATTTCTTTATGAATTTTTGTCAATGTTTAAATGCGGAAGCAAATATTTTTATGCCGCTTTTTTATTATAAATACAATTATAAGAGTATTTCATACAAAGGCCAAGAATTTAAATTTCGAAACTTTATAAAATCGAATGATGAGATTTTTTTTCAACATTCATCGAAGGACATGGCCTTTTGGGCGCTTCCTTATAAGCCCGAAGAACGCGGATTCGATTGGGATGAAAAACTAGCTTTAACAAATGATATGTGGATAAAATTAAACGGAGCCATTCCTAAGATTGTTCCTTCTAGCCTATTACATAATTGGGGAGAATATGCAAAAGTCGTACACGCAAATACGGATAATGTTTTGTTAATTCCTAATTCTTTTGCTGCAGTTCATAAATTTGAAAAAGTTAATGAGGATATATAGAAATGGCAGTTTATGATTGTGTTACATTTTTGAATGAAAACGATCTTTATGAACTAAGACTCAATCAACACTGGGACTTTGTAGATAAATTTGTTGTTGTAGAAGCAGGGGAGACTCACACCGGACTTAAGAAACCGTTTAATTTTGATAAGGAGAGGTTTGAAAAGTACTCTGAAAAGTTGATTTATAGAACATTTAATTCATTTCATGAAGAGATCCCTAAAAATATAGATTTACTAGATGAATTTACTGTACACGATAGAAGAAATGCTGGTCAGGTAACTGATGATTGGGTTAGAGATCACTTTCAAGGCAATTATCTATATAAAATCCTTATAGAAGAAGGGGCCCACGACGACGATATTGTGTTACAGTCCGGACTCGACGAGATTATAAAAAAAGAAGCATTTGAAGCTGCTTTAGAGAGATTCGAACAGAAAAATACTACATATCCGCTGGCCAGTGCCGGCAACGAACTCCTTGTGAATGGAGGACTTCATCATAGCAGGCCTTCTTTTGGTTTTGAAATGGACACATACGTATATAAGTTTAATCTATACAATCAACGCTTATGTGTTGGTGTAATAACGGAATTTTCCGTATTAAAACAAATATTGCCTGCGACAATAAGAAGTATGAGCTTGCATACCCATGACTGTATAAAAAATGGAGGCTGGCACTTTACTTTTTTTGACAACACAGACGGAGAAAAAGTTTTAGAGAAGCAGCGAAGTTGGGCCCACTCTAAGGATGTTATCCCGGGCCAACAAGTTAAATTCACCCACACAACAAAAGAAGAAGCCTTGTCTAGATTGTTTAAAGACTATAAAATTAAAAAAGTAGAGATAAGCGCTGAAACACACCCAAAATATTTAATCGATAATTTAGATAAATATAGTGACTATATTGATTAATTTTTAATTGACAAGTTGAAATAGTCATGTTATATTATAAAAAGCGTAGGAGCTATACAAATGAAAAAATTGTTTATTTTTGAAATGGCAAACAACCATATGGGCGACGTATCACACGGCTTACGTGTGATTCGAGAATTTGCCAAGATAAAAGAATCATATAAGGAATTTGATTTCGCATTCAAATTCCAATTTAGAAATATTGATACCTTTATCCACCCAGACTATAAAGATAGGATGGATTTAAAGTATGTAAAAAGATTTTCCGAAACAAGGCTTACAAATGAAGATTTTTTGACCTTGAAGACTGAAGCCGAAAAGCTTGGATTTATTCCGGTTTGTACCGGCTTTGACGAAGACTCCGTATCTTTAATTGAAGAAATGAAGTTCCCAGTCATAAAGATTGCTAGCTGTTCTTTTACAGACTGGCCACTGCTTAACAAGATAGCAGAAACAAATATGCCGATTATTGCCTCAACCGCCGGCTCAACTCTAGAAGAGATTGATAATGTTGTCGCCTTTTTTACCAATCGTAAAAAGGATTTAACAGTTATGCATTGTGTTGGCGAGTACCCAACTGAAACTACAAACTTACAACTTAATCAAATCGCCCTTCTGAAAGATAGATATCCTGGTATCAATATTGGCTATTCTACTCATGAAGATCCAAACAATCCGCATATTATTCCCTTGGCGATTGCAAAGGGAGCAGAAGTTTTTGAAAAACATGTTGCTGTTGAGACTGAACAATATGCTAAAAATGCATATTCGGCCACGCCAGAACAAGTAGAGAAGTGGTTACAATCAGCTAGATTTGCTGTTCAGGTGAGCGGCGATGTTGAAAACCGACCTGCGGCCTCCGAAAAAGAATTGTCTGATTTAAGACGATTCAAGAGAGGAGTTTTTGCAAAGAGATCCATTAAAAAGGGAGAAGTGGTCTCCAGAGAAGGTGTTTTCTATGCTTTCCCGTGTCAAGAAGGACAGATTTTAGCAAATGACATGTCTAAATATACACAATTTACCGCAGATAGAGATTTCAATATTAATGAAGCTATTCAACTATCTGAAACTACTACTAAAAATCTTAGAGAGGAAATATATTCTATTGTACAGAACGTAAAGACATTCCTTAAAGACTCTAATGTTGTAATTCCAGACACTGCTGCGTTAGAGATTTCTCATCATTACGGACTTGAAAATTTTTATGAAACTGGAATCACCATGGTAACAGTTGTAAATCGTGAATATTGCAAGAAGCTTATTATAGTGCTACCCAACCAGTCACACCCAGAACAATATCATAGGAAGAAGGAAGAAACTTTTGTTGTACTTCATGGCGATGTAGAACTATACTTAAATGAAGAATTACACTCTCTTAAAAAGGGAGATGTTATAACAATAGAACCGGGAGTCAATCATCGATTTACCACTACGAATGGTTGTGTAATTGAGGAAGTGTCCTCAACACACTATGTCGACGACTCCTTCTATACAGATTTAAACATACATCAAAATAGAGACAGAAAAACTTTTGTAACTCATTGGATATAATGAAGCTATCAGATTATATTGTCGACTTTATTGAAGATAAAGGCATTAAAGATATTTTTATGTTATCTGGTGGTTTTTGTTTACCACTGGTTGATTCAATAGGTAAAAGCAGTATTAATCACATTTGTAATCTTCATGAACAAGCCGCAGCTATCGGCGCCGAAGCATATGCACAATATAAAAACTCGCCGGGTGTGTGTTTAGTAACGGCTGGCCCGGGCGGCACCAACACAATTACCGGCGTTGCGTCGGCTTGGTTAGACTCAATACCAATGATTATCTTGTCAGGCCAAGTACAGAGTAGGGATGTAAGAGGCAAAAGAAAGGTAAGACAAATAGGATTTCAAGAAATAGACATGGCCACATTGGTTGCTCCGATAACAAAATATACTAAAACCCTCACATGCTCAAAAGATGTTAAGTATGTGATGGAAAAAGCATGGCACTTGGCTACCACCGGCCGGCAAGGCCCAGTCTGGATCGAAATACCATTGGATATTCAATCGTCTATAATTGAGCCCGATTCGCTAGTAGGATTCACGCCTCCCCCCCAAGAAGATCGTTCTAAAGAACTTGAGGCTCGCGTTTCTGAGTTCTATGAAATGTTGACACATTCCGCACGTCCAATAATCCTTGCTGGCAATGGAATAAGATCTGCCAAAGCAGAAGAAAAGTTTTTGCAATTAGCAGAACTTTTAGGTATACCAGTTATGACTACTTGGAAAGCAATCGATTTCATGGATGAAGATCATCCATTATTTATAGGTCGACCCGGCCTTGCTGGCCAGAGAGGAGCAAACATTTCTCAACAGACGGCCGACTTATTTGTTTCAATAGGTGCCAGATTGGATCACGGCCAGACTGCCTTTAACCACACAAATTTCGCGAGAAAAGCTAAAAAGGTCATAGTTGATATTGATAGTGCCGAGATTGAGAAAATGGATTTTCACGTAGACTGTCCAATTGATTTTGACGCACTGGAGTTTATTGAGGAAGCGATAGTACAATACGGAAAGAACAAAGATTTCTCAGACTGGCTGCTACGATGCAAAGAAAGACAAAAAAAGTATCCCGTAGTGGATCCTGAATATTGGAAGCAAGAGGAATTGGTTAATAATTACGTATTTATTGATGTTTTATCTGATCTAATGAAGCCTTCCGACTTGCTTGTGCCTGGAAGCTCCGGAGCATGTAGCGAAGTAACAATGCAAGCTTTCCGCGCGAAGAAGGGCATGAGGATTTTCAATAGCGAGGGATTGGGTGCGATGGGCTTCGGAATTCCATCGGCTATTGGTGCCTGTATAGCTGCAGAAAACCGTCACACTATTTGTGTAGATGGCGATGGTGGCTTTGTAATGAATATCCAAGAGTTAGAAACTGTTCGTCGGTTACAATTGCCAATTAAATTTTTTATATTAAATAATAGCGGCTATGCTTCGATTCGAAACTCACAAGATAAACACTTTGGACAACAGCTAGCCAGCAGCGAGCACACCGGAGTAACACTTCCTGATTTTAAAAAAGTTGCTAAGTCGTATGATTTGAGTTATTATAGAATAAGCAGTCAAAAAGAAGTGCGAAAAGAAGTGCAAAAAGTTTTAGAATCTCCTAACCCTGTGGTTTGCGAAATTATGATGTTAGACACACACGAAACGTTACCGAGAAATTCCACCCTTAAAAGAGAAGATGGAACATTTGTGGCTCTTCCAATGGAAGATATGCTGCCTCTTTTGCCAAGAAAAGAGTTTGAAAAAGAGATGTACAATGAATAAGAAAATTCTTATTACTGGAGCGAGAGGCTTTGTAGGAAAGAATTTAGAAAAAATCCTATCCCCTAATTATGATGTTATAGCCTGTACTAGACAACAATTAGACTTATTAGATAGAGGAAAAGTTGCTACATTTTTAAAAGACAAGAAATTTGATGTAGTTATTCACACGGCGACATATGATGCTGCCCCCGAGTTTTCTATCAATAAGCCCGATAAAGTTTTAGAATATAATCTTAGAATGTTTGACAATTTAGCACAATGTGATCGTGATTATGATATGATGATATACTTCGGCTCCGGCGCCGAATGGAAGCGAGAAAAGCCATATGGACTATCAAAGTATGTTATGGATCAAATTGCTCAAAATAAAGATAATATTTACAATTTAAGATTATATTCTGTATACGGCCCAGGTACTGATTGGAGGTACAGATTTATTAATAATGCCTGTGCTAAGGTTGCACTAGAGATGCCAATAAAAATTCCTCCTATTGGCAAGTGCGACTATTTACATATAGATGATTTGTGCCGAGTAGTAGAATATTATATACGCAATTTTAAAACGCTCCCCAAGAATCCAGATATTTGTTCCGGAGATGTGCTTTCCCCCGAAGAGATCGTAAGGCGCATTAAAGAAGTTACTCCAGTAAAGGATGTTATTCCGCACCACGTAGTTTCTCCAACGGTAAGTCGTTCTCAAAGTTGTGGCGAGAATTATTTTGGAAACCCTAGCTTTGTTAATTATTTGCCGGTAACTCTTACGTCTATAGACGAAGGCATTAAAGAATTAATAAATTTTTATAAAGCCAACCAGCCAGATATAGAACAGTTTGTATATTAATATAGGATAAAAGAATGTCAGGAATTTTAGCAAAACATACAAAAGATAAAGTCTCATTAGCCGAGGAAGGCTGTCGTATCTGTGGAGATAATTTAGAGACTCTTATAGGCTATCACCAACAGCCATCAAGAGCGCAACACTTCCCAGATGAAAAAACAATTCCTTTTGATCTAGGAATACCATTAGAAGTCTTTCAATGTGTTGGGTGTGGAACAGTTCAAATACCTGCAGACCCGGTAGAATATTATGAGGAGGCCATCAGATCTCCAGACTGGGATTTAGATCCGTTTAGGCAGAAACAGTATGATGAACTGGTTGAAGAGTTTGGATTAGAAGGTAAGCGTATTGTACACGTTGATAGGCGCCCTGATCCCGATAAGTATGACGCATTTTTAATGTTTAATTATCTAGAACACTTCCCAGACCCCAGAGAAACCTTAACTCAAATTCGTCATAATCTAGATGGCCCGGGCGTGGGGATTATTGAGGTTCCCAATTTTGATGAGATTATTCGTGATCGCATCTTTGGTGAATTTATTATCGATCATTTGTTTTATTTTACCGAAAAGACTCTGAGATTTGTCTGTGAAGCCAGTGGGTTTGATGTAATACGAATTCAAGAAATCTGGAATGGGGCTAGTTTATCAGCAGTGGTAAAAAAGCGCGCCCCACTAACAGCTATCCCCTTTAAGGACAACCAGAAAGAATTGATTGAAGATATGGATAACTTTATTAATGGATTTAAAAGAGCTACAATTTGGGGCGCTGGACATCAAACGTTGATGTTCTTAACCATGATGCAAAGTTTAGATAAGGTACCCTATGTGGTCGACGATTTTAAACCCAAACAATATAAATATACACACGTTTCGCATAAACAAATTTTACCATGCGACTGGCTCGTAGATGAGCCCGTCGATGCTATTATAATAATTGTTGGATGGCAATACAAGAGTGTGCTTAAGCGTATAGAAGAATTAAACCTCAACCCACGACCAGTTATAGCATTAGTGGAAAAGGCGACATTAGAAATCTTAGATAATACGAAGGGAACAAAATGATTACAAAAGAAAGCGGTCTAAAAATAGAAACAATCACGGAAGGCAGAGGGGAACACCCTAACATTGGTGATACAGTTATGATACATTATATTTTGTATTTGGGGGATGGAGTAAGTTCTTCGAATTATGATTATGGTGATCATTCTTATATCGATGAGCTAGTCGATAGCACGTATGAGGAGCCCTTCGCTCACCCCATTAAAATTATAATTGGCTCAGAGACCCCAAAAGATGGCCTTTATACGGAAGGAAATTCTATTAAAGGAATCGATGAGGCCTTATTAGAAATGAAGCTTGGATCTAAAAGCAGGCTTCTAATCCCATCTGAATTGGCTTATGGGGTTGAGGGCGGCAGTAGTTTCCATACTTTTCATGGCTATAGAACACCGCCCAACAGGAGATTGGATATGATAATTGAAGTTATAGAAATAAAAGAGACAAAAGACCCCGCCACACAGAGGAACGAAAGAACGCCTCTTGGAGCTTATCCGTGAGTAAGAAAAAAGAACAAGAAGTTCGAGAATTAAATATAGATGGACTCGCAGAAGAAGATGCAAAATTTGTATCAAATGTAACAGGAATAGGCTGGCGAAAGAATTCTCATAAAAGGTGGAACAAAGTTATAAATCAAATCGGAATAGTGATTAAAGATGAAATTCATCAAGCAAAAAATCATACAACTGTAACTTTGAAAGCTGGTAGTGAAGTGATTGTTGACGACATCAGAGGACGAATCAATCCGCAATATAGAGTTAGAGATGCCAATGGAAAAATTTGGTTTGTGTCTGCTACTAATATAGAGTTTTCTTTTAACACAGAAATCCAGGAAGAAAACAAGAACAATCCAAAAGTTGAAGATACTTATGTATATAGAGGCGGCATCCGCGTCGACGGAACCGACGAGGTTAACGATGTTTTACCAAAAAGATATGAAATGCCAGCAACCACAGACGAAGAAATTAAATTACTAAAGGAGAAAAAAAGTAATGGCTAATTCACACGACTTAATGTTTAGGGGGGTATTGGAAGGCAACAAATACGATCCCGCACCCGGCCTTTCTGATGAAGAAATAAGGAAGAGAGCAAAGGCTATCCGAGAAGGAAAGGAAGACGTTAATCTTACAAATACCCAGGTCGGCTTCGATGGCAGCGAAGTAAACGAACGACAAAATTGGTTAGCCGCAAAGAAACCACAAGTGTATAAAAAGATGATGGAGTATCCTAACAAGCTTGCAAGAGGCGAAGGGATCCCGATCATACAATTTCAGTATGATTATTTATGCAATTTTGATTGCGAGCACTGTTGTATTGATAAGTTTTACGTACCAAGATCTTGGGAAAAGGCTAGTGGCCGCCGCAAGTTTGAACTAGAAGATGTTAGAAGGCTCTCAAAAGAAGCCGATGAATATGGTTTAGCTAATTTTGTGATTACAGGCGGGGAGCCACTCTTGTTGAAAGAGTTTGATCAGCTTGTAGAGGCTATAGACCCCAATAAGTTTTTTATTGCGTGTGATTCTAATGCGTGGCATTTAGATAGAAAAAGAGTAAAACATTTAAAATCAATTGGAGTAGATAAAATGCAATTGAGTTTGGATGGTGCTGACGCAGAAAGTCACGATACTTTTAGAAGAGCACCAGGATCCTGGGATAGAGTGATGAGAGCGATTGATGCATGTAAAGAAGAAGATATGCATGTTATCTTATCGACTGTTATCTGGAAAGATAGAATTTATACCGAAGAATGGAGAAACTTCTTAGAGTTTGCCAAGGAAAAAGAAATCGGCACCTATGTCGTATTTGCAAAGCCTGTCGGTGCTTTTGAAGGCATAACAGAGCAAATGATGACGGAGAAAGAAAATAAAATTCTAGAACAGTTTGAAAAAGAATATGATATGTTTACTCATATGACGCCATCTTATGGAAGAGATATTGGTTGCATTGCGGTTAAGAGAATGGTTTCTATGTCTAGGTATGGCGATCTTATGCCATGCCCATATCAACATGTTGCTCTTGGTAATTTCTTTGAGGAGCCATTAGCTGATATTCTTAATCGTTCGCTTAATATTAAATGGTTCGATCCTAAGAAAAACATGCCATGTATTTGTGGTGTTGATAAAGGCTTTATTGCTAACGTTATCTCGCCCACCTATGGTGATTCAGAAGTGCCAGTGAGATATGATAAGATTCTTACTACTGATGACTTTATTGACAAGAGCAATATCGGCACAGTTGATCCGGAAAGCGGAGACGGCCACGAGGTAGAAACTTGGGCAGAGGCACCCCTGATTACTCTTAAGGGTAAGAAAATTAAGGCCTTCAACCCTATTGAAGAAGCGACAAAAGGCGGAACCTGATCGTGATCGAGCTTACAGAAAACGCCATAGCAAAATTAAATGGGGCACTAGATCCCACAGATTATGTGCGAATTGCTGTAATCTCGGGCGGATGTTCAGGTTTTTCTTACGATATTTCTATTGAAGAAAAAGAAGAAACAAAAGATGATGATATTATTGCAGAATTTGGCTCTGTAAAAGTTTATATGGATCCTTATAGTCATTTTATCTTACGAGAGACTGTGGTGGACTATGTAGAAACACTACAGCAGTCTGGTTTTAAGTTTGTTAATTCAAAGGCAGCTAAAAGCTGTGCCTGTGGTACATCATTTAAGCCTGAAGATAGCGCTCAAGATTTCGAAAATGCACCATCTGCCTGCTCCACATCCAATTGTGGATCTTAAACTTGACACAAAGCCTTCTTTGTGTTATATTGGTAATGAATAAAAGATTCAATGGTGATTAGTGTCTACAAAAGATGAGATTTTGAGATTAGTTCAACAATACTTTAACGAATCCGAAAACAAAGAATGGATTAAAGGGAAAGATTGGGTTTCTTATTCGGGCCCCACTTTTGATGCTAGCGAGTATGTTGCGGCAATTAGTCAACTATTATCTGGCTGGTTAATTTTTGGTGAAAACGGTAGAAAATTTGAATTAGAATTTCCACAATATTTGGGAGCAGATTATGGTGTTTTGACCAATTCAGGTAGTTCGGCCAATTTGCTTATGGTGGCTTCGCTTAAATCTAAAAATCTTTTTAATTTACCCGAAGGTTCAAAAATTATAACCCCTGTTGTCTGTTTTGCCACAACAATTAATCCCATTATTCAAAGCGGCTATAAGCCATTGTTTGTCGATGTCACTCTCCCGGATCTTAATTTAGACTTAGATGCGGTCGAGAAGCTTTTAGAAGAAGACACAAATAAAGAAATCAGAGCAATTATGTTTGCGCACGTATTGGGCAATCCGCCAGACATGGATAGATTAATGTCTTTGGTGGAAAAATATAACCTTATTTTTTTAGAGGACTGCTGTGACGCCCTTGGCTCAACTTATGATGGTAAAAAGCTTGGCTCTTTTGGTCATATGTCTACATGTTCGTTTTTTCCTGCCCACCACATGACAATGGGTGAAGGTGGCTTTGTGGCCACGAACAACTGTAAAATTAGAAAGACGATAGCTAGTTTACGCGATTGGGGGCGCGCCTGCTATTGTAATACAGCAAAGCCAGGAAGCGTTATAGAAGGCACTGCTTGTGGCAATAGATTTAAAAATTGGCTCCCTGGCATGCCAAATACCACATATGATCACCGCTATGTTTTTGATGAGATAGGGTATAACCTAAAGCCTATTGATCTTCAGGCCGCAATGGGCATAGAACAGCTTAAAAAACTTCCTGAATTAGATACTGCCCGTAGAAAAAATTTCAAGATTCTAAGCGAGATTTTTGCCCCTTATGAACAATTTTTATATATGCCCAAGGCCACAGAAAAAGCCGATCCGTGTTGGTTCGCATATTTATTGACAGTCCGCCCGGATGCTCCATTTACACGCCAAGATATTATAAACCACCTAGAGGGAGCCAAGATTCAAACGCGCTCATATTTTGCCGGCAATGCTTTGGCACATCCAGCATATCATCACATGGCACCTGAATATGGCGATCTTAATAAAGCTTTTCCGGTAGCTGGACTAGTAACAACAAACTCATTTTTTTTGGGTACGTTTAAGGGCTTGACAAGCGAAAAGCTTGATTATATTAAACAAGTTGTTGATGATTTTTTCGGAGAAATAAAATGAAGATTGTTATTATAACTGGGTGTCTGGGTTTTATGGGAGCCTATTTTACAAGAAAGGCACTAGCGCGCGGCTGGCAGGTACGAGGCATTGATAAAATGACATATGCTGCGAATCCTAATTTATTGCAAGAGTTTAGCAAATATCCAAATTTTCAATTTGAAAAACGCGATATTAAAAATATAAAACGTCTATATGACTGTGATTATATTATTAATTTTGCCGCAGAATCTCATGTAGGAAATAGTATTATTAATAGTGAAGATTTTATTAATAGCAATATTTTAGGCGTTAAAAATCTTTTAGACTTAATAAGACATAAGCCAGAAAATATTAATAATAAACCAATTTTATTTCATATTAGTACTGACGAAGTGTATGGCGACATTTCCGATGGTGCTCATACTGAAACAGATATTTTAAAACCAAGCAATCCATATTCTGCTGCAAAAGCTTCCGGCGATATGTTAATTAATGCCTGGGCAAGAACTTATGGTATTGAATATGTTATTTTACGACCGACCAATAACTATGGAACTGGCCAATATCCCGAAAAACTAATACCACTTTCGGTTAAGAACCTAGAGAGAAGTAAAAAAATTAGACTTCACGATCAAGGCAGCCCCACGCGTAATTGGCTCCATGCCGATGATACAGCAGAGGCCGTGTTGGCAATTATTGATTCTGGAAATATTAATGAAATTTATAATGTTGCCGGCGGCTTTGAACAAACAAATGCGGAAACTGTAAGAAAAATAATTAAAGCATATTTTGGTACTGATAAGAATTGGGAACAATATGTAGACTTTAATGCACACAGAGAAGGCCAAGATGTTCGATACGCCTTAAATGATAGAAAATTAAAAGATCTTGGCTGGGAGCCAAAAAAGAACTTTGATGAAGAGATACAAAAAGTTGTAAATTACTATAAAAATAATTTTATATGGTAATACAATAAAGGAAATAAGAAATGCAATTATCAAATCAAGCACTTGGAGCAATCATGTTAGCTTTGCAAGAATCACTAATGAATCAAACTGATATCGTTCCAATTTTAAAAAATTTTGAACTTCAAGATGGAGAAGAAGGACTAGTGGTGATGAACCCTCCTACGGTTCGCCTAGATAACACAGAAGTTACAAATAAAGATTTAGAAACTATGGTTGAGTAATGCCGCGCTATCGATATCAATGTGGCGCCTGTAAAACTACACAAACACTTTTTCACATTATTAGTAAAAAAATTACCGAATGTCCACTTTGTGGTGTTCCAAATAAAATGAAAAAATTACTTACCACCCCAACTATTGTCGTGAATAATGACGATACACTTAATATAGCGACTGGAGAGCTTACCAAAGAATATATTGAATCCAATCGCGAAATATTAGAACAACAAAAAAAGGAAGCAAAGGAAGAAACTTATGAGCCGTCTTGACATTATATTATCGGCAATATTGACGCTATCAGCGATTTTGAACATAGGATTACTAGTATATGCTCGCGCAGCGATTATTAGAATTGTAGCAGTTTCAGAAGAATTGGGAGATCTACAAAGAATGGTAGATTCATTTGCCCACCATCTTAAAGCTGTTTATGAATTAGATTCATTTTATGGCGATGAAACTCTTAGAAGACTCTTAGAGCACGCGATTTCATTTAATGAACAAATGGACACATTTGAATATATCATATCTTTAACAGAAGATGGCGTCGATCATGAAGTAGAAGAAATTATATATGACGATGAAACAGAAGAAGAAAACCAGACGTAAAAATTACTATTTTACTTCTGATCATGAAGAAGCAATATTACGATATACGCGCACAACCTGTCAGCGCGAACGAACCGAACTATATGTAGAATATATTCAACCAGCTTTTAACGAGATGGTTGATAAAATTGTTTTTACATATAAGTTTACTAATCTACCTAATTGCGATTCGTTGAGAGAAGAATGTAAAATATGGCTGATGACCATTTTAGATAAGTACGATCCCAACAAGGGCTCGAAAGCCTTTTCTTATTTCTCAGTAATTACAAAAAACTGGTTTATTCACAAAGTCAAACGCCAACAGAAGCGGAACAAGCGCGAGGTTGATTATAATAATATCTCTAAGGCGTATGAAGAGGAATATTTATCAACTAGCGAATCGTATATCACCCACCGCGAAGAAGAAGAGTTTTGGAAATCATTTTACAAGGAATTAAATTCTTGGGATACTTCTCAAATGAAAGAGAATGATTTAAAGGTTTATCAAGCGATCAACATATTGTTTGAATCAAAAGAAGAGATCGATATTTTTAATAAAAAGGCTATTTATTTATACCTGAGAGAGATCACAGGCTTGAATACAAAACAGATTGTAAATTCACTTAAGAAATTTAGAAAAAAATATTATACTTTTAAAGATGATTGGGAAAACGGGGGCTTATGAGCAAAAAAAATTTAGATAATCTAATGGATGAGGCTTTGGATAATATTCGCGATGATCGAAAAAATGCCCGAGAATTCTTAAATGAAATAGCAAATCAAATTGCTAAAGATCCCGGACAAAATAAATATCTTAGTCCTGTTGCCGCAAAACATGTTGAAACAATGCAGCGCTCGAATGAACAATTAGTAAAATTAATCGGCCTCTTCCAAAAGAAACAAACTACTGGCATCTCCCTCACTGAAGCAGATAAAGAAAACTTATTTGACATGATTCAAGGAGAACCCGAGGATGTCATTTGATTCAACAACTATATCATTTCCACATGAAGCTTTAGAATTATCGCGCGCCTCCTCTAGAAAACTCGCGTCTGTCGACAACACGCCGACCACAGTTGAATTTGAAGCAACTGTATTAACATCTCCGATCCCTTTGTCTAATGGTGATATAGGGATGTTTTTTGGAGAAACACCAGCGACCACCGCTGCAGCAACCCCCGGCGCTAACGTTGTAGGGAGATTTTATTTTAAAGCTAGAATTGTGCCAAAGGGCGCATATTCACCCCATGAATTTCTTGCTGATCCTTGTAATGCAGATCAAGTAGATGGTGATAATCTTAATGATCTAATTGATTTAATCTCCATGCACACAACGTGTATGTCTCTCGGCGGCTACCATGGCAAAATACCAAAAATTGGTGACACTGTTTTAATTGAACTCAAGAAGCATACAAAGGGTGTTGGGCCCTATTATGATGCTTCATATGCGACTTTTAAGCATATAATTGATGGTTCAACTAGAAGCGACCCCGCTATATTAGCCTCTAGACGCTGCGCAGATGAATTAAAAACAGTATTTGAGGAGGGTGATATATCACTTCTTGGAACTCCTGAAGATGGCCACGGCCCAGGATCTGCGGGGAGCACACCACATTTCGAGCGCCTTATCCCAGAATCTACCAATGCTCGAATTCCTACTGCTGGAGCCTGGACATCTCCTTATACTTTATCTAGGCAAGATCCGGTTCAAGGCAATTCAACTCGGCCTCATAATGGAATTGACATCGCCGCCCCCACCGGGCGACCGGTACATCCTATTTTACCTGGAATTGTTCTCGGCCCCGGGGAATACGGCGCCCACAGCGACCGCCCCACTCCATATAAGTCTTGTATGCCTGTTCCGTCCGGAGTAGATCGAAGAACCCTTAGTAGTGGCCAGGAATATTATTCTACACATCTCAAATGTAATCACGGTTTAGGTAACACTGTTTATATTAGACACGAGAATGGTCTTATTTCCGCATATCATCATTTGCAAAATGGCTCTGTTCGGTTCGAAGCTGGAAAAGAAGTTGGCCAAGATCATGTAATAGGCCGAGTCGGAGACACAGGACACAGTACCGGCCCACATTTACATTTTATTCTTTATAGGAGCAGAATAAGCTTTGGTGATCCAAATCAACATGTGGATCCAATACAAGCACTTGGATGGGAAGAACACTTTACACATCACCGCGTGTCAGTAGAATCAGTAGTAGTTTAATAATATGGCTAAAAAGAAATCATTATGGACAGATGAAGATTTTGCTGAATTTAAAAAAGGCTTTATACAGTCTGCTGAAAATCTTTCAGAAAATATAGAAAACTTTAATGTTGCTCCTGCCACAAGCGGCGTTCTGCATACTGACGTTCAAGAGCCCGTAGTAAATTTTAATGCAGCCCCCAATCAACTAGAAATTAATACGAAAAACGCAGCAATTGTTTTTGGTTCTGATCGTCCTGCTGGTCTTACTACTGGATACGGCGCCCGCGGCGCCCAAGGAGCTAACACTATTGATGTGGTCGTAGGAAGAATGGCCGGCGCTCGCCGCGGGAGAGGCCCCGCCGATGGAGCCTTGGTAGAGCCTAGTTTCGGCGCCGACTCAGCTAGAATTTATATTAGTCAGAAAACAGACATTGATTTAAACTTTGGTTTGGCAGACGGAAATATTGGCTCGGTAAAGGGGCATTCCGCAATTGGTTTAAAGGCCGATGGAATAAGAATTATTGGACGCGAAGGAGTTAAAATTGTAACTGGGAGATCGGATGCTTTTCGAGGGTTTGGTTCAACCGGTGAAACAAATAGTATCGGTGGGGCAATGTCGCCGGCCCCACCAATCGAATTGATAGCCGGCAATAGCGATGGTTTCACAGAAGTTCCACTCCCCCTCTCCGGCATAGGTGGCGAGCAAGTTAAATATCTTCAAGGCGTCTCGCGCGGTGAAAATACAAGAGATGCCATAAAGGAACTGGGCGATCTTTTAGAAGAAGTAATTGGTGTTTTATTTAATTTAGCGCTTATACAGAAATCGTTTAATACTGCTGCTGGGCTTACAATACCATATGCTAACCCAACAGTTGGGGCCGCTGCAACCATGGCTGGACAAGCTTATGCGACCAAAGTAATTAACTCTATATGGCAGACAAGAATCAATAAGATCATGTGGGACGTCAACCATTTAGAACCTTATGGATATAAGTATATCTGTAGCAAGAATGTTTTTTCAACGTAATTAATATATTAACATGGCAAAATCAAAATTTTTAAAATTACAAGATAAAAATGGTGACAGGCTGATTGATACCTGTGACGAACAGCCAATTGTTCCCAAATTAAAAAAATGTCCCGATTGTGTTCCAAATTCATCGGCCATAGTTCCAAATTGGAAGAAACAAAAGAACAATGAACCATGGAAAAACGAAAAAGAATGTTTATACCAAGTTACCATAACGACGTCAGAAACATCAACTACTGATCCCGCGGCACCTGCTAACGAGAAAAAAGCCAACGAATTCATGGAAGCTATGTTTGCTGCGAATAAGGCCACAGCAATTGCTTCATTGCTGGTTAATTTTGACAAGAAGGTATCAACCGAAGCAAAAACCACCTTAGATGCCATAATTGAATATACAAAATTTGATTTAGGGGTTCGCCAGAACGCCCGAGTAAAACTTTTATATTCTGTCCCGGCTGATGATTTTGATGCCCTAGAAGACGATGACGGCTCAGAAGAGGAAAAAGACGACAGCGCTGGCTCCGATATTACTGTTACATTTAAAGCTGGTACCATGGCTTTGAAAATGATTAAGATTCGCAAGGCCTTAAAACTTTATAACCGTTACGTTAAAGTAGCAGGATTTATTGATAAAACTACTTTTGTTGAAAAGGCAACCGGCGCCGTTTTTAGTTTTGATGATTTTGGAGATGCCGGCGTTTGGGGGGATTCCGTCACATCCAAGATTTTGCCGGAGTTAGATTTGTTCTTAAACAAAAAAGGCTTTGATATTCCCAAAAGTAGCAGTAGTGAATTTGGTTCATCATTATGGAAAAAGGATCTAAGTAAATTAAGAATCACTTTTAGTTCTAAATATAAAATTAAAAAAATAGAAGCATTTGTAGCTGGATGTAAAGATCCAACAGTCTTTAAGGGTACAAAAGTAGACGGACTTAGCAAAAAAGCCGGCTTTAATTCTCCAACGGCCATGGCCTATTTCGCTCAAATGGATGAAATGGAGAGAGGCCTCACTTCTCGTACTCCAATGCCTTGGGTTGATTTTCTTTTAAAATTCACATATCCGGCTCTCGAAGAAAAAGTTGATTGGAGATCGGAGAAACAGGAAGGAGATCCAACCGCGCTAACATGTGTAGCTGACGCACTTAAAAAAGAAGGAAAACAGCTTGGATTAGACATCTTAGGTGAAGGATTTGGCCTAGGCGATGCGATTGCTATGCAATTCCACGAAACCGTATGTAAAGAATCGGCCGAAGAAGCTAGTGAAGAAAAAGCATATATGGGCCTGGAGATGGATTGGTCCAAGGAAGCCAGAAACAGCCGCCAAAAAGAGCGCCAAACGAAGCGCACCCAACGCCGAGAAGCTCGACCCGGCAAGAAAGAAGAAGCTAGAAAAAGGCGTGAAAAATATTGGAGTGAAGAAGAAAAACTCAATCGCGGCGACAAACGAACTGAATCCCGCCAAGCGCTTATGGCTATGGCTAAAGAACAGGCCTTCGCAGATCTCGATATGGACACTTTTAGTTTTGAAAAGTTATGTGCTACTTTTATAATGGGCGGCGGCTTTGGGAGCTTCTCGGTCGATGATGTTTTTAGAAGCTTCATAGGTCCGATGAAATTATGCGGTTTCCAAGGACTTTTGCAAGAAACTATTAGGTGCTTAATGGGCGGCTTAACCCTAGAACAGGCGTTGTCAAAAATTGCAAAGGCAGCCCTCTCAGAAATGTCGCTCGATAATTTTGGTATTTTGTTTATTGGGTTGCCCCCTGAACAACAGTTGCGTATAGAAAATTTAGCAAAACAAAAAATAGAAAGCGGAGATCTTTTTAAGGATTCTAGTCAGAATCAAAAGCTCTCTGATCAGATAGGCGGTGGAAAGGCTATGGATATGTCTCTCCCGGTTACGGCCGAACGCGGCCGAGAAGATAGAACGATTGCTGAACAATTCGATATAACGACCGCAAAAGAAAGGCTACGGTCAGATATAATATTTGAAGCCTATATTCAAGCCCTTCTAGACGAATATGGTGACAATCTCTTGGACCTTGTTGATAAATTAAATGAATTCCCAGGCGCCCCACTTGTGGCCACTATTATATCAGCTTTGGATTGTCCGACTGGCCCTATATTTGATCCAAGTGTTATGGATTGGATTAAGGATGTAGAATTGCCATTTTGTAGAAATAAAGATGATATTAATGTTAAATTAGTAAATCCGTTTGGTTGGTACCCGGGAAATGCGGATATTTCGGCAGCTTTGTTTGAAGCGGTTAAGAAGAACATTAAAACCGCAATACTCGAAATTATGATCAAGGTCTTGCAAAAGACATGTCAAATATTTGGAGACGCAATTTGTAAAAGTTTAAGCGTTATGGGTGATTTAGCTGTGGGCGCATTAACTGGCAATAATACATTCGCGGATATGGTTAGAGATTCTATTTGTGGTGATAATGCGGATGACGAAGCCGTTCAAAAGGCGACTGAAGATATTGTAAAAAGTCTTGGACCCGGCGGCGCCGCCTTCGCCAATGAAGAAGATGCCATGCAATGGACACAAGACGTTTCCTCGGCTACGACTCAAGATGAAATGGCTGGTGCCTTTTTAGGCGATTGTTCCGATGAATTTTTAACAATTGTCGACACTATAATTGAATATGAGTATCCCCAATATAGAGATAGTTTGCCGAACAAAGAAGCTATTTGTAGATTTTTCACTAATGTTGGCAATCTGATGCCGGCAGACTTCCGAAATCAGATGAAGAGTAATCTAGAACAAACAGACAAAGAAAATGAAATGCAACCAGCAAACCCAAGTCTTTGTATAACAGACGAGCAGCAACAAGAATTTTGTGAGCTAAGAGCGCAACTATTAGAAGGCCGGGCAACCCCCGAACAAATTCGAGAAATGTGCGACAACATACAAGAAGAGATAGCCGAAGATTTAGAAACAACAACCGCCATGGCCCAGGGCGATCCTTTTGATCCAGGCCCCATAGTTTCGGATCCCGGGTGCGACAATGGCCTGATTCCTTTTGAATCAGATGAAGCCGTAAAATCTGTTAGTATGGGCTTGGCAGACGCTTTAGAACAGTTAAAGATGGACTATGTTGATGATATGATTGGCAATGGCGGCTGGGGTCCCTTTACTGACTCTTCGGATTGGGGAATGCTTAATATGATTTTGGCCGATACGTCAGGCTCTCCTTTAACTGTACATAATAAACGAGCCAACCGCCGTTTTGGACCGACAATGGACTATATTACACATGAACCAATTGGTCTTGGCGATATTGCCGGTGGCGTCGGCGCCGCGCTCAGCACGATGAATCCTCTAGCCCTTCTTTTGTTGACTATAAAGCCGATGCCAACACTATTACAGAACGGTGCCACACCCATAAGGGTTGCGGGATGGCTTGAAGACTCTTTGAATCTTAACTATTCCCTCATGGACATGGCGCCATTATGGGGCGACTTCGTATCAACAAATGATTGGGAAAAGCCAGAAGCAGAATCCATATCTTTCAAAGATTTGTTTGGACTTTTTGGTGAAGCTCCGACAGCAGGAGTTGATCTAACCAGAATACCAGACAAAGGATATAATACTGAATTTAGACCCAGTTGGGAAGAGCTTGGAGGAGATGACAGTGTTACCATCATAAGAAGGGGCAGAAAACTCACGCCTGATTTACGCTTTAGATATAGAGATAATTGTAAGGACCGCGAACAAGACAGCAATCCGACTTGGGAGCGCGGATTTAATATTGAGCTATATTTAAGTGACTTGGAGGAAAACAAGCAAGATAGAATAAGAAACGTTCCAAGCAATAATTCTAGAATAATCATTAATGATGCGGTTAATGTACATGCCCCCGGAGATTTGCCTTCTCCTTTAGCCTCTGCGGGAGTTTGGGCGGTTAATCCAATGCTTGGCGTCCTATCCGCCGCCAAAGACGTTCGTGACGCAATAAGGTATGCGGCAGATAAAACTAAGGCTCCGCTTGAAGTAATAGAGATGCAATACGAATTTTTTGCCCACGACGATACATTAGATGGTATTCGTCTTGAGCGCAATAGATATGCAGAATATCCAAAACTATTAACAGCATTTCAATCTTACAATGACGATTACCCTCCGCAATTATTTTTATTACAGGAACTAATTGAAAAAGAAAATCCGGACGCCGAGATTAATATTGTTGATTTAAAAACTCGGTATGATGATATAAATGACAGACTCGTAGGCGATATTAGAAATCTGATTGCTTCGAACACAAATGCATTTAAATATGGTGCTTCATTCGATGATTTAACTACCGAAGATTTTGATTATGTAATGCCTTATGATTCCGACTTCAGCGAACCACAAGAGTATGAGTATGATCGGCTAATCAAGACACTTGGAATTAGTAGAAACCAATGGAACATGGAAAACGCCGGAACCCCCGAGCTTACCCGGATTTTTTATCTTAATCCGATGACACATGGAAAGTTCCTCGATTCATTTAAAAGCCCCCCTGTGTATGTTAAAGCATTAGATATTGAGGGATGGCTCGGGTTTATTAATGCTGTCTTTCCAGATTTTTCTGAATGTCCTAATGCAGAGACGGATTTTGTTGACTTTGGAGTAATTGAAGATAGGGTTGATGAGTCTTATCCAAGAATCCCCGAAGATCAAAGATTAAAAGATGGACCAGACTGTGCGGTAGAGTTGCCATACAATAGAATTTTAGAGCGCGCCTCCAAATCAGGGCTAGAAGCAGTTATTTCAGCAACATTACAAATTTTTATAAGCACTCATTTAATTAAAGGCATGCCTGTTTTTACTCTATTTAAACCATCTGTCCCTGATAATTATAGTAAAATTTATGTAAGCTATTTAGTTGAAGTTATAGAGCGTGCTTTAAGGGATGCTCAAGGCCCCCTACGCGAAGCATTTAACACATTTAAAGATAATGAATTTTGGTATGCGTTTTTAGAGCAAAGCGTACAGCTTTATGATCGCTTAACTGAGGATGGTCAAATAGTAGACGTGCCTTGGAGAATTCAAGAAGCGATTACACGGCTCGACGACATGCAAGAAGCCTATAAATATCCAGGTAAAGAAGAACTACGCCGAGCCATTAAACTTGGTGATGAGCCATGGTACCAGATTTTTAATCTTCCTGGTTTTAGAACTGAGAAAAATCTTGAAGCAGTCCAAGCCACCGAAGAAGATGCTAAATTAATATTGGGGGAACTAGTAGCTAGAGAAATTAGTTTAATGGCTGAAAAATATACTGACAACTTGAAAATGATAGGCAACGAGCCTCGTTATAGCAAGCTTGGTTATTGGCTCTTATCTGAATTAGTTAACGGTGGTGAGGGCTTAAACCTCGAAGGCACTTTTAAAGAAAGTATTGAAGGGACCGATTTGGAAACAAGGACGGAGCCCTTTTATACCAATGGTGGCGAGCTTTATGTAGAAAGTGTTTTAGATCCTGAGAGCATCTTTGCGGCCGGCGATGATTATGTCGGCTATTACCACACCAACGTTGGTGACGATGGAGAAAAGATGTTCATGGTGGGTAAAGAACATATAGCAGTGGCACATGATGTGCTTGGTGTATATGTTAACCAAATTAAAGTAAGTGATGGCACTGGCACGCACATAGGCGATATTGATGATTATGATTCTTTGGTCAGCTCCACTGGAAATAAATTCATAATTCGAAAATACATTAGCATCGATGGAGAAAAAATGTCAACCAGCGCCGGCTTGGCCAGGGTCCAACAAGAAGATGCCGCCTCTAACCTTTCGGACCATTGGCCAGGATCTTTAGAGGTTCTTACAGAGCCAGCGCCGGGCACAACACCAGGAGAGTCTGGCGGTGTTGTTGGCGCCGCACCCACTGCGCCTCGCGCAACCCAGGCCGAAAGAGATATAGGACTTAAAGGTAAATTTGGCGTTCGCCATGGCCTAGAATTTAGTTATGCCCCCGATCACAACTCAAATCAAACACTTGTACTTACAAATGTAGAGATTGATGCCTTGGACACATCTATTAAAGATTTCACAATCGCTGAACCTAGTTCTAAGTTGCTGTTGTGTTTGATCAATAAGCTTCTTGAAGATTTGCGATTTAGAATGGTTACGGAATTCATTTTCCCGATAAATAAATATACAGCAATGTCGGCTATTTATACTGATATGGCCCTTCTTCCCTCAATTGGAGAAATAGTTTATTCCCCTACGGCAACAGGAGACCCGGACGACCCCGTCAAGCAACCCACTATCGACGGCGCGACCGATGAATGGCACACCCAAACCGGCAAACCAGGAATGCATTTTGATACTTCTGGATTTATAGATGCCTTCAACGACAACGATGGCGATTTATCTAAACTTAATATAAGTGATTATTATGGCGGCAATGACGGATGGCGAAGCTACTTTTTTAGAAGGCCGCGAATGGGCGTCCTCGCCGGCGAAGCAGAGTGGGATTCATGGGATCAGGACATATTAAGAAAATCAAGAAACAGGCTAAAACAACTATTTAAGACTTATTATTACTCCCGCAATTTTAAGCCTGGAGATCGCTTAACAGACGAACGACCGTCCCGGTCTAAAGTGCGGATGCTAAAGAGCTTTTATCTGCCACAAGCCGGCGCAAATGTCATTCCATCCTTGAAGAGAGGAAAATTTAGACCAAAACCATTTGGAAAACAATGGAAAATCTGCAAGAAATTAGATGAATAAGTATTTAGATATAGGAACAGCAAAATGTCCTCATTAGGCGTAAGATTACCACTAACATTAGATTCCGGGGATGGCTTTACTATGATCAAGTCAATATCCGAGATGATAAAGCAAAATTTTAAGATGTTGTTGCTTACAATTCCTGGCGAGAGAGTAATGGAACCAAATTTTGGTGTAGGTCTTAAGACTTATTTATTTGCTAATATGGGCGAAGGTATACAATCATCAATTGATTATAAAATTAGAGAACAAGTTAAGATCTACTTACCTGTGGTAGCTCTAACAAATATCCAGTTTTTTACAAGTGATATTGATATTAATACTTTAGCTATAAGGATTACGTATAAAATACCAGGCATAGGAGTTCTAGATTCGCTAGAATTTGCTATTTAATTTGAGGATTTTTAATGGCTGACGATCAAAAAAAGATTTTACCAATCGACTACACCCACAGAGAGTTTAATAGTATCCGTCAAGATTTGATGGAAATTGCGGAAAGATTCTATCCTGATACTTTCCAAGACTTTAGTGAAGCTTCTTTCGGAAGCATAATGTTAGATGCTACTGCATATGTAGGAGACCAACTATCACTGTACTTGGATTATAACGTTAACGAAGCCTTTTTAGACACAGCTTACCAACGTTCTAATATATTGCGCCATGGCCGTATTATGGGTTATAAAGACACCGGCCGGCCCTCAACATACGGACAAGTTGCGTTATTTGTAATGGTGCCCGCAAGCGCCACTGGTATCGGACCAGACAGAAGATATATTCCAATTCTTAAGAAAGGAAGCCGATTTACATCCCAAACTGGATTAAGTTTTGTATTATTGGAAAATGTAGATTTCTCGGCTCCTCAAAATCCAGTTGTAATTGCACAATCTGATCAATCAACGAATGCTCCTACACAATTTGCCATTAAAGCTTATGGCAACGTTGTATCAGGTTATTTTTCACGAAAACAAATTACAATTGGACCTTATGAAAGATATTTGAATGTTAAAATAGGGAGCGCAAACATTTCAGAAATTATATCCGTAGTCGATTCAGAAGGAAATGATTATTTTGAAGTAGATTATTTGTCGCAAGATATAGTTTTTAAAGAAGTAGCCAATGAGAATTTTAAAAATGATAATGTACCTTCCGTGATCAAGCCTGTTTTGATTTCTAGAAAATTTGTAGTTGAACGAGACAGAAGCAACGTATACTTACAATTTGGTAGTGGAAAAGCTGATGAAACCGGTGTTATTGCTAATCCTCAAAACGTAGCTTTGGAAATATTTGGAAAGGATTATGTAACAGATACAACTTTTGATCCTTCAAGGCTGTCTAAAAATGAGAGTTTTGGATTTGTCCCAGCCAATACAACATTAACAATAACATATAGAACAACAAACCCAGCAAATTCTAATGTTGCTGTTGGAGGAATCAATAAGGTTGCCAATGCGTTGCTTGAATATGAAGATCAGACTTCTCTTTCGCTTCCAACATTACAAAATATTCGCAATAATGTTGAAGTTATCAATGAGATTCCAATTGTTGGAAATGTTACAAGTCCTAATAGCGCAGAAATTAAAAGAAGAATTTTTGATACCTTTCCCACACAAAATCGCGCGGTCACCCAGGCAGACTATGAGAACTTAACGTATAGGATGCCGGCAAAGTTTGGCTCTGTTAAGAGAGTTTCGACACAAAAAGATCCGAATTCCTTAAAGAGAAACTTAAATATGTATGTGGTTTCTGAAGACCAATATGGCAACCTAACAAAAACTAATCAAACTATTAAAAATAACATTAAAACATGGTTAAATCAATATAGAATGATCAACGATACGATTGATATTCTTGATCCTTATATTATTAATCTTGGAATTGATTTCGTTGTAAAGGCACAAGCGGGTGCTGATAAATATGATGTATTAAATCGATGTATTAACACAATAGCAAGCAAATATAATGAAGACTTTTTTATTGGAGAACCCTTTTATATTAGCGAAGTATACGAGACACTTAAAAATGTTAATGGAGTTTTAGATGTTGTAAAGGTAAAACTTAATAATAAAGTCGGCGGTTCTTATGCTGATACAATATTGCAGATTAACACTAATTTATCGTCTGATGGAAGCTATCTAATGGTTCCTAACAACGGAATTGTAGAAATTAAATATCCAACACAAGATATTCGAGGAAAAATTAGATAATGGGAGTCAAAAGATACACAGCCGATGCTGACACTACGATTGTTAATGCCTTTAAGCCAAACTTAAGATATCGGGGAACCGGCTCCAACATGGGTGAAGCTGATGTTATGGAGGTATTTTCGATTTATGGAAGAGAGGCTAGTGGTTCTCAAGAACTATCTCGCGCTGCCATTAAATTCCCAATGACCGGAATCACAACGGACCGGTCCGCCGGCCGCATCCCCGCAAGTGGCAGCGTGAGCTTTTATCTTAGAGTCTTTAATGCGAAGCATTCTAAAACAGTTCCAAAACAATACACATTAGTAGTAAACCCAATTTCTCGTTCTTGGGAAGAAGGCGTTGGTTTAGATCTGGAAAACTATAAAGACGAGACGAAAGGAAATTCTGGCGCCAACTGGATGTCTGCTTCAAAAGATGCCGCGTGGACTTTGGTGGGAGGCGATTATCTAACTTCCAGCACAAACACATATAAGCAAACTTTTTCTACTGGACTAGAAGACTTGGAAATAGATATTACGCGGCTTGTCGAGCAATGGATTGATGGGACATATTCAAATTATGGCGTTGGAATTCAATTAACCGCAAGCCAAGAAGCCTATCATTCGGGCTCTAGTGTAGGAATTATTGGTCTTGCTAGCGGAAGTGTATTGGCGCGCCCAAACGGTGCCACAAAGTCTTACTACACAAAACGATTCTTTGCGAGAGGAACACAATACTTTTTTAAAAAGCCTGTTATTGAAGCACGATGGGACTCGTCAAGAAGAGATGATCGAGGAGATTTTTATTATAGTAGCTCCTTGGCTCCTGCTGTCGATAACTTAAATAAGCTTTATTTGTATAACTATGTCCGCGGCCGACTAACTAACATTCCAGGTATTGGCACAGGTGATATCTTGGTAAGCTTATATTCAGGCTCTAGCACCCCTTCTGGTTCTGAATTGACATTGTATAATTCTAAATATAATATAACTGGTGCGTATGTAACAACTGGAATTTATTCTGCTTCAATTGCGATTACTGCCGCGGCGACCCCACTAGAAAATTTATTTGATGTTTGGCACAATGGAAGTGGAACACAATATTTTACTGGCTCGATAGTTCCAAATGTATTGGGAGCATCCCAGGCCATAGCAACCCCAACTTATTATTTAAATATTAAGAATTTACAGGGCAACTATAGAAAAGATCAGATGGCGAGACTAAGACTCTATGTTAGAAATAAAAACTGGAGCCCCACTATTTATACTAAAGCAAATGCGACAGTAGAAAGCACCACTATTCACAGTGCTTCGTATAAAGTTTTTAGAACAATAGACGGTTTTAATGCCATACCTTATGGGACAGGAAGCGATTTACACACAGTATTATCTTATGACGTCTCTGGAAATTATTTCGATTTCGACATGGCGTTATTAGACCCAGGATACTCTTATGGGTTTAAGTTTGCTTTTTATGATCCTGTCGTAAGTACTTGGCTTGAACAGCCCTATACATTTAAATTTAGAGTAGAGGATTATGAGTATTAAGAAACTTTTTGATTCTGTCGAGAGTAATAGAAACTATCTCTCCGACAGAGACCAGAAAGATGCATTCAAAGATGTAGAATCGGAACGTAATTTAGAACAGCTTAAAGAAAAGCAGTCTCAGTTCGTTCCTCAAGTTGATTATTCTGAACCTTTTTATTTTGCCAAGTTTGGTTCTGCTCATTTATATTACAAAGGCGCCATGCAGCGCATCACGGATTATTATCCATATGATGGTTCTGATGCCGAGATCAACGAGTTTTACAATAAGCTTTTAGATGTAGAAAAATACGTTTTTGACAACCTTTATCCTCGTACAAACGGATATGCTAATCTTGGAGCAGCCTCCGGAGATGCCACCTCTAGTGTGGACACAGGATATGCTGTTCCAAGCACCAAAGAATATATTGAGCTTAAAGGTGGTCCACACGCTCTCTCGTCGGACGCAACATTAGTCCAATCCGCCAACGATCCGCTTTCAAGCAAGTTCCAGCATGCTAATATCTATGATACAGATATTTATACAACCGAAGGCCTCCCTTCTGGTTATGGTGTAGGCACAAGACAATCGAATCTTCAATCTAATTTTGACACCGGTGTCTCGATTGAGTTTTGGCTTAAAAAACCATCTTTTAAATCCGCGGGTACGGCCGCCAATAAAGAAACAATTTTTGATTTGTGGACAAGTGGTTCACATAGTAGCTCCGCTGATTATGGAAGAATTACTTTGGAAATTACAGGGGGCGCTAGCGGCAGCCCGTTCTTACTTACAGCCCAGTCTGGGACAGTATCTGCATCGGTATTTCAACAATCGATTGGACAAAATATTACAACCTCATCATTGGGCGACTGGCGTCATATTGCTTTTGTATTATATAATACTGGCTCTGATTTTGTTTCTAAATTATATTATAATGGAGTTTTAAATGATACCAATACAGTATCTAATGTAAACTTAGGCCAATTAAAGCAAAAAGATACGTTTGGCCGAATAGGCGCATTATTAACAGCGCCATCGGGCATTACAGCAGCAGAAAACGCACACCTACTGGACGGCGCTTCTAAACTCTCAGCCTCTATTGATGAGTTTCGTTTTTGGAAAGAAAAGCGAAGCGCCCAAGATATCGGCCGCTACTGGTTCACCCAGGTACGGGGCGGAACCAACACAGATATTGCTAACACGACCCTTGGGGTCTATTACAAATTTAACGAGGGTATAACAGGAACTAGTGCTACTGATAGCAATGTTTTAGACTATGCCGGCCGCATTACTAATGGCTCCTGGACGGGCTACGGCACAAACTCTAGAACAATAAATTCAGCCATCGTTGAAGCAAGCGCGTCGAGTAAAGAATATAAGGATCCAATCATTCATAGCGCACACTCAGATGTTGTAAACTTAAAAACTTTGTTATTAGATAAAGGTTCCTGGCACGATAGTAACAATAGCGGCCTGTTTATGAATTATGCTCCTTCTTGGGTTCTAGAAGAGCATGATAATAGTGAGAGTAGTAACTTAGCAACAATTTCCCATATCGTCGGCGCCTATTTTGATAGAATCTATCTTTTAGCGCAGCAAATCCCAAGATTAAAGGGTGCCAATTATCCTACTGCCTCTGCCCAGCCAATTCCTTTTGCACAACATTTGCCGCAATCTCTAGGACTTTATATGCCCGAGATTTTTATTGATGCGAATGTAATGGAAAAATTCTTAAGCAGAAATGAAAATTCTTTATTTGAGAATGAGCTTGATGAAACCAAAAATCTAATTTATCTCAATCTTTATAATAACCTCACAAATATTTTTAAATCCAAAGGAACAGAAAAGGCTTTAAGAAACGTATTACGTTGTTTCAATATTGATGAAAAAATAATCAAAGTTAACACGTATGCTAGAAATACAGTATTTCCGCTTAATAATAATTATGAACAAATAATTGAGCAAAAGAAATTTGCCAATTTCGCCAAAAAAGAAAACAGAAGCGCCGTTATATATCAAGCCGATCTGACTGCCACTGGGGATGCCGGCCTAGTAGAAACAAGTGGATATATTAGCGCCAGTACAAACAATTACGAGCGCAATTATGGCGCCACAATAGAAGCGGAAGTAATGTTCCCATATTGGTCCGATAGAGATTATGCGGACGATCCGCGAAATTATACAACAGTTTCATTATTTGGTATGACGACACCACGTAGTGGCTCTATGGGCGTCGGTACCGACCTCGGAATCGCTGTCTATGCTGCTGGGTTAAGCGGTTCAGATACAACAGTAAACTTTGATGAGAACGAAAAACGACTAGATTATGCCAACTTTACTGTCCGTGCCATTAAGCCCGAGAAAAGTTCAAAACATGTATACTTTGAACTTAGTTCGTCAGAAGCGTTCGATCAACAAGCCTCCATTCCTAGCAGAAACACATCGACATCTTTCCCTTTCCCCACTTTAACCAGTAGTATCTTTTTCGATGTCTATGATAACTCTACATGGAATTTGTCTGTAAGAATTAAGCCCAAAATTGATGCCCCCGTAATAGGACTTGCTTATAGTACAATCGAGGAGTACGAGATTGTTTTTGAAGGCAGGCATGTTAATTTAGGTTCTGTCGAGAAGAGCTTTTCGATAACAGGCTCCGTTCAGACCCTAACGGGTAGTAACTTCTTATCAAGCCCCAAAAGACTATGGGTTGGCGCACAGAGAACAAACCTCACCGGCGCCCTCATTTACGGATCAGATGTTTTCGTTAATGCTGCAAGATATTGGGCTAAGTATTTAGACAGCACCTCTTTGAGTCAACATGGATATGATATAGATAATTATGGTATTTCTGATTCATATCAAAATGTAGGACTCCGGGCCGCCGGCGCGGTTAGTGCTGAAAAAACTGATATATTAAATCTCAACACACTGGCGTTAAATTGGAATTTTGAACAAGTAACAAGCTCAAATGCAGCCGGTAATTTTGCTGTATCTGATATAAGCTCTGGCTCCGCGCTATTGCGAGACAACTATGGCGACATGGGAGGCCTCACAGGATATCAACACACTGGATATGGGTATGGCTTTCAAGCATCAGACACAGCCGTCGTTAAGAAAAAGCATGTAAATACTTTTAAATTTATTGAACCAGAAAGAGCAACATCAGCAGATGCAGTTCAGATTTTATCTGAAGATGATAAAGTCTTTGGTCTTACACAAACAGTACCAAACTATGTCTATACGATTGAAAAGAGCATGTACAGAGCAATCTCGGAAGAGATGCTTGATTTCTTTGCCGGCGTTGTAGACTTTAATAATGTGATTGGAGAACCTGTTAATCGATATCGTGAGCGCTACAAATCATTAGAAAAGTTGCGAGAAATCTTTTTCAGAAAAGTAACAAAAACAAGCCAAGTTGAGAAATTCGTAGAATATTATAAATGGTTTGATGATGCCATTTCTATTGTTATGGGACAACTAGTACCAGCCTCATCTGATTTTGTTAGTGATGTATATAACACAGTTGAGAGTCATGTATTAGAGCGCAACAAGTACCAAACAAAATTTCCTACATTAGAATCTAAAGCGCCCGGGCCGATGGGGGCCCTTTACGGCGAGGGAGAAATAGGATATGTTTTCCGCACAGGTACTCCAACCTTGCGCCAGTCTCCTGCACGCACAGATAGGCATATTGATTGGTGGCTTAAGCGCGCTGAACGCGACACACATGAAATTACGTCTGGGGACTCTACGATTGACACCCAAAGAGAGAAATTTCGCAAAGTAATTAATTCGTCTCCTGTAGCTACTTCAAAGAGAACGACAGTATCGACAGCCGGCGGCACAGAATACAAGCAAGATTTTTATGCCCAGCGCAACTTTCAGAGGCTTTACAAGCTAACAGCAATAATACCCAAAAATAAAGCTATTCATGGTGGTGTTAACTTTGAAAGTAAAAATATGAACATTGGACAAGTCTACAATGCTCTTTATCCTTTTGGTCCAGTCAATAGAGAGGGAGGAAAATTTGTTCCTCTAAATGTTCTTTTTGGACTGACAAAGGATTTGCTTTCGGAAAAGATATCTGAAGAGACTATAAAAAACAATGCTCTTGGCAAAAAGGTTAAAAGAATACTTGAGATTCAAGCCGGCCGAAACTGGGAAGGCGGCACCGGATATTATAATAGAAAGTCGACTTTTGCGCTTCCATTTAATTTAATGAGTTCTTCGGTCTACTCGGGATACAACAAGGAAGTAGTCGACGGAACAGGGAAAAACATTGAAATTGTAAACCTACACAATGATGTATATGGTCCAGACTCAGAAGTACCAATTCAGGGTCCGTTTACTGAAAGGTATGTTGGTGGCCACCAATCGAGACACGTTTCTTTGAACCAGGGGTCCGACACATATAAGACGCGCCCAGAAGCATGGAAACTATTGCTTGGACAATGTGTCGATCAAGGAATCGGCGCCGTTGGTATGGCAGCCGCAGACTATCCCCATCCTGATATTGGTGCCCCCCCGGCACCTTCTGTCGGCGCCGTCACTATTGCTGGTGGGGAGAATATTAGTGCTGGCAATTATGTTACAATTGGTGATGGTGACAGCGCTGTCAAGTTTGAAGTAGGTGTTAATTGGACCGCCGGTGCTAACGGCCCTGCCTCGGCTACTAATTTAAGGGATGCAATTAATGTCGAAATGAGCCAACTGAATATTTCAGCGACAACGCCCTCCGTCCCGGCCGGCGCAGACGTAGATATAGTACTTGCAAACACAAGATACGGAGTCTCTACTTCAACGAAGCGCGGCGCCCGAGGAAGCCTAGGAAATGTTACAATAGTTAAAAGCGGTGGTAACCTTTCAGTATCAGGAATGTCCAGTGGTACTGATCCTGTGATCATGAATCATAATGCCCCCCGCGCCACTTATTTCCGCGAACCAATAGCAAAACGCCCAGTCAACATTCGTAACATACAAACAAAAACCGGATCAACAGGCATCGGAAATTATCAAAATAATTATGAGCTTGTTAATACTGTCGGCGCATTTTCAAACCCAAGAGTTTTCGTTAAGAATCAGCCGACACTTCCAACACCTATTACATCACGAACAAATCTTAATATCGGTGGTGTTGATAGATTCCGAAGTCCAAGTTCTGAGGTTGTTTTAAATTATCTCACGCGCAACAGAACTTCTGCGAGCCACTTTGATTTTGGTCTCGACTACATGGTTACAGATAATAGTGGAGCATATGCGAATAAGTCTGTCATCACTTCTAGGTTTGGCGCGCCCGGCTCACGCGAAACTATGGCGAGAGGCTTTCAAGAAGTTAGATCATCTGAATTTTCGGTATACAATACAATACCTTGGCGAAATCTAACTGTTTTAGAATATGGGACGAATGAGCGCGCAGCCGGCACCCAACTTGTAGATGGTGGAAGCGGAACGGGCTCCAACAGCTATGTTGTAAACGATATTCATAATAGATCTTTTGGGTTACGTCAGCACCTACAAAGACACAATAAACAATTTGGAAGAGACCCTGAAGCACATATTGGTGCTGGCGGCGCGTCGTATGATGAAAAGCCAGCCATGTTTAAAACTAATAGAAACCCTCTTTTAAGAATAAAGGAAATTGAAGACGGCGAATTTGTAACACAAAGTCAGTTTGATAATTATTGGGTGCAACATCAAATCCCGAGATCTGATCGACAGTACGCGTGGATTACTGCATCGTTAGCTAACTTAAATAATCATTTTAGATTTTTACCAGCGGACTATCTTTTTAGCGGTTCGACAGGATATGTTGAGCCGTATACTTTTGTAACTGCTAGCAACTTTAATAGCTTTTTCCAGGCTGGAAAATACTATTGGGGACAAGCCATCGATGCCGGCGCCCACCCCGCACGCCGCGGCCTCGTGCCCACGGATTTCGCCGGAATTAATTTTAATCTTTATGAGCCCATTAGCTCATCAACAAATATTGTAGGCTATCCTGCCGGCACCTCACTGGTGGCCACCACTGCTTCGCAATACAGAAATACAACTATGATATTTAGTATCGGGATCCCCGCGGGCTCATCCCCCAAAGCTTCGGCCTACATGTTTAACGCACTAATGCTTCATCGTAACGGACCATATGGTTGGCCAACTTGGAAACAGGTTAGATACGATAATCCGATTACAAGAAACGAATATAAAACTAATAAGATTTCTGTAAATGATGTAGCTTCTGCTACTGGCTTTAAGCGTTTCAATCTTTCGCCTGTAACAATGCGTGGTCGTGTTGGCAAAATTAATGCCGACACAGCAGCAGGTAATGACTTTACAGCCGTGGCTACCCATAATAATGTTAATCTTTGGTTCCAAGAGCCCGAAGCAGATGATCATTTTGGAGTCAATTATAACGAAACATCGCCACTTGAAGAAGTCATAAACATTACTTATCTCTCCGACAATTATAGTCCTAATTGGTTTTACACAGCCCAAAACCTCTTCCCCTCGAAGCGAAATGAATTTTTAACACGGACAAGAGAAAGAACGGGGTATTCTGATTTCTATAGTTCCAATGTAGCCACCAGAGTATCGTGCGGTCACACTATAAATAACTCCTTTAATCTCAGAGATTATAATAGGCCCCGGGGCGGCGTTCATATTGTTTTGACACAATCGTGTTGGCCCTTAGATCCTCCCTCCTCGGACATCAATGCCGGCGCAATTAATTGGGCAACACGTACCGCCCCAGCAATCGGAGGCACAAGTCTTACCACTACATATTCTGACGGCGCCGGCGAGCTTCAAAATAGTTATGTAATGCCTAAAATGCCCGCGGGCCTTCTCGCCGGCGAAGGCTTTTCTGACCACATGATTCACGGCTTACTTTATTCTCGCAAACAGACCCTTGGTTCTATAAACTCGGTAAGAAGTGCATATGGTCCCTCGATTACAGTTCATGAAGGCGTGCTCACCGATGGAACAGCTAGTGTAGAGATGATAAATGGTCAAGCAATTGATACTTTCGCCGGCGAAGCTAAATGGCAAGCCGGCCCTCAAGCAGGCATCGTTAGACTAAATAGCGCCGGCGACTCAGTTTTCACATCTTATCCTTCTGAGCCGGCAATAGCCTATAGTGATTTTAAATATGAACCAAAATTAATAGCGAAAGACTATGGAATTCTGCCAGAATTTAGACTTAGCGAACATATAGAAAAATTACAAACTCTTGGACTTGTATATGGTGCTCCTGGTTGGGCTGAAATCGCTGGTACCGGTATTAATGGAGCCGTTAGCAGCAGCTTTTATTTGGATTATTCGAATACAGAATTCTTAGAAACATATTCAAACTTTAGTACAGATATGAAGCCTACAGAATTCATGCTTAAGATGGATGTAGTAAAGAGATTTCTTCCCTACAAGGGATTTTACCCTGCGCAAAGAACACAGCAACTGGTGTCTCAATTCTCTAGTTCATACTTTAATAGCTTTATGGGATTTTTCCCAGACATGTCAACTTCTCAATTTACCGGTAGCTATGGTGATGAATTATTACGCCGCGGCGGCACTTTGCGGCCAATATTAGCCTCTTTGTTCGCACCAGGAGTCTTGTATAACTCAATTAAATCAGGAATGGCAGTTGATTACCCAATTCTAACAGACCTCAAAAAAGTTAAAAAGTTTAATTTTATAGGCAGCGCCGGCGGCGTCGATGGTGAATGGGACAACCAAGGCGATGGGTGGGCTCTTACAATCGATCAAAGCGGTCTTAAAGTAGAGCCTGCGGATAATGAGGGCTACGCCGGCGGCGAATTTTGGGATTTGCGTGTGCCTTTCGATGGAATCATTAAGCCAGAAAAATATTTATTAGGCTTAGATGTTGTGGATTCTGAACCACACAGATCTTGTTCTTTGAATGTTACAGCCTCGCTAATTGCTCCCCCAGAAGATCAATTATATAGCAAAATGACTAGTAATTTCCTTGCTGAAACTATGAATTTTTTCTTAGAAAAAAGAGAACCTACTGAGTTAACTTCGCGAGTAATAGCTGATTCATTTACATTTGAAACAGGAAGTACATATACCGCAAGGCTTAAATTACGTAGATCAACAGCCGGCTCAAGAAATTATGCTATGGAGCTTGACTCCAGAGGGTTTTCACACACCGCCTACTCCGGGAAGGGCACTACATACACTAGTAGTTATGGCCTCTTTGGCGCCAACAATATTGGAGTCCCGGGCACGATAGGATATGTTAAAAACCAAGAATATTCTCTCCCACAAGATCCGATCAGGAGTGTTTCTGAAACTAGTGGAGCCTTTAGGGAGACCTTCACCATGTATAGTCGCCCCAGCGCATTTGGCCCACCGGTTGCTGCTTTGAGACCTACTGGCTCGCTGACTGTGATTAAGGTACTTGAAAACACAAGAGACATTAAAGATAGCTTTAATGGCTTTTATTGGTCACACACACCACCCTATACTAATGGAGATGCGGATTGCGATCTCATCTTCCAGCCAAGAGGCGATAAGACATATACTCTTCCTACAATTTTAGAAGAAGTTAAGGTTGTTCAACGAAGATTTGATCCAGGCCACACAGGATCTTTGTGTTTTACTGGCTCAGGCGCCTTCCGCCCCAGCAAGCTCGGCATCGCCGGCGGCCTAGGCGGCGGTTCAGAACTTCTTGGAGATCTCCAAGGTATCTATGGAATTAATACTAATTTTAATGCAATGCAGCTTTCTGCTAGCATTAATCCACTAGGCATAAGACGCGTCCAAGCCTATGACGGTACTGGCGAAACAAGTGGAATTCTTGGATATCAAATGGTTGTTCGACCACATTGGGAATCTCCACACAATAACTTTAATTCTGTAACAGCCACACTGCCTCTTTACGCCTCTGCGTCAGTACCGAAGGGAATATGGCATCAGTTTGGCGCGCTCAATACTAAAGATACCGGAGTGTATTTAGAGATTGATGATATTCCTCAAACGTGGCTAAAAAACCATTATGATGTTATTTGGAATGATAGTGTGTATAATAGCAATAGTGTTTTGAAAGGAAAAACTTTATACAAAACGAACAACTCTCTCATAGATTTGCTTGGGTTTAGGGATACTGGTACCAGTGTAAAATTGGGAGAATATGCAGAATCACGAACCTTGCGAGAAGCAGTTGTCGCAATTCCATATATTATTGAACAAAATGAAGACAATTATACTGAAATATTGGATTCTAATGTGGGACAATTTCGCAAGAAGTTTATTAATATTCCGAAAGATAGATGGGAGGAGGCAGTAAACAATCCAGATGTATCTGAAGAAGCTGCTGGTCGATCTATTCTTAAACTTAAGAAGCAAATGAAAGACTACATATTACCCCCACAGTTTGATTTCCTTCACAATAAGAATGTCGATCCAATTGTAATGTTTATGTTTGAATTTGAATATAAACTCGATAAAGACGATCTTTCATATATATGGCAAAATCTCGCACCTAGAAATCACAAGCAAATTACACGCGAAACAGCTAAAATTGCCTTTGAGCTAGGTACTGAACAATTATTATCGCAAGAAAACATAACAAACAACAAAAATATGCGCTGGATGGTATTTAAGATTAAACAAAGATCTCAGAAACTATATGATGAATATGTAATCAGCAAGCCTGGGGAGGCCACCAGAGAAGAATTCTTGCAGCAAACAGCGGCCAGGGAAACTGGCTATAAATTGGCCTATAATTGGCCTTATGATTATGTATCTTTTGTAGAAATGGCTAGAATGGATGCACAAATACTTTATGGCGGAAGAAGCACGGGAGTTCCCGGTGAGCGCGTACAGAGAAATCTGGATTATACGTCGCCTGTTTTAGAGACCCCCGGCCGGCCGCCGGCCGGCCCAGAAGGTGCCCCAGCACCGGTAGACGCTCGTCGACCCACAGCCGGCCCGCCCACAACTTCTAAGCGCACTCCTAAACGCACGACAAAACAAACCACTAAAAAACGCAGTACTCGCCGTATGCCTGGAACTCGACGTGGCCGCGGCGGCTCAGGTGGCGGCGGTAAGGGTTATTAATTATGGCTAAATTTTTAAATAAAAAAGAACAAGTTATTGACTTTCAATTAACCGATTATGGACACTATCTTTTGTCTGTTGGCAAACTTAAGCCTGTTTATTATGCGTTCTTTGATGATAATATAATATATGATATAAATTATACTCAAGGCGGCGGCATCAACGCCTATGGCGTGTCAAACCCGGCCGAATCTCAAAACGAAATTCATCAGAGAATAAAAGAACAAACCCCATATATTGAAACATTGACTCTACGTGGCAATGTTGATAAAAGAACTCTAGGAGTCCAACAAGATGCACAGGGGCAATATTTCTTTGAATCAGACATTACTCCTATAATGCGAGAACCCGATACTCAAAATTTGAAATTTACTTCTATGATTGGAGACGCCGCTCTCGACGGTAACGCACAAAGCGCGCCAGCATGGAAACTTATAGCCCTTGAGGGCAAAATTGCGTCAACCGCCCAAGTCGATCCTATAAACAGTATCAGAATCCCACAGGTTAATGTTGAGTTAAATTATACTAAAAAAATTATTCCTGGATCCGATATTGATATTTTCCCTGATAACGTTAGAGGCCTAGGCGATACGGTAAGCGGGTTTGTTGACGGGAATGCTATTCGTCTAGTAATGGATGACGCATTAATTTATTGTGAAGAAGTAAATACTGAATTATTTACCGAAAATTTTGATATCGAAGTCTTTCAAATCACTAGTAGTACCGCTGGTCCGGGAACAGTGCCGGGCGGCAATGAGGACGTCTTCATAAGAAAATATTTTGAAAAACTCAAGCCACAGATAGTCAATAATCTTCTAATCTCTGAAAAACCGCAACAACGGTCACCCCAGGATTTAACAACTGATAGTGTAGAATATTATTTTGACATTTTAACCGATTACGAAATAGAACAAAAAACAGCCTGCCGCGGCGCCGAAGTATTTAATAAGTCTTCTTATTATGTGGATCTTGATTTTGAATGCGAGGATATGCAAGAAGATGATTTTGTGTTTATAGATATTTATGGTAGAATAACGGAGTCAGAAATATGCCCGACTTAAATATAAAAGGAAACATTATTGATAATTTTGGAAAGCATCTTCCAACACCAATTATCGACTTTGTTACAATTAGAAACGATAAACTAGAGGCACAAGTTTCATTATTCTTTGATTTTGAAGATGTTAGCATTACAGACACCGAGATGGATGATATTATAAATTATTTTCAAGGCAATAATCAGCTTTATATATATGTGGCCTATGTTCTTGGAGAGCCATATGCGGATTCTATAATAAACAAAGAAAATATTGATATTTTTTCTGAATTATATTCCACCGGCGGCTTTGCGAACCATCGATCCGGACCGCTGCCCTCAGCCGGCCAATTATTATCTAATTATAGCAATTATAAAATATTGCCATTTAAAGTAGCTAGTAGCGATGGTTCGCATTTTGAAAGATCGGGTCAAAATTTTTATGAT